>MDTG01155594.1_pt1 | contig 21195 bp, 33 predicted proteins | sample 811421 | NCBI WGS metagenome assembly MDTG01 (sample SAMN05326645, study PRJNA326480) | marine metagenome | isolation source: seawater | place: Pacific Ocean: South East | collected 2011 | reverse complement strand
TCTTCTTCTGTTAAAATAAAATCCCCTTTCTCAATTTTTTGATATCTTTCTTCTGAAGAAATTCCTTCTGGTAAGTAATTTTTTTTGTAAGATTTTTCAGTTAGTCTAGGTTTTGGAGAGGCTTCCCAGCGCATATTAGGATCTTCACTATAATATTTTTCTAAAAGCGGTCTATAAGCTAGATATTCAAACCATCTACAACGGTATGACATTGGTGCTTCTAGCATTTCATTTCCAACGGTTAATATGACATCTCTTGGAGGCATACAATCAAACATGCCTTCATTTTTCCAATCAGGAGTAAATATTGATTGACTAAAATCTATTGCAGTTGGTCTATCTACCTTAATCTCAAATGATTTTAGTATCTTAACAAAATTGTTGAGCTGTTCATTTGCCTTATGTATTGAATCTTGTGTTCTTGGGCCACTAGAACCTTTCATTCCACTGTCTTCACTTATTTTAGGTTCTAAAGCTGGTTCCATTGGGGGAATATTGGCATTATCTGCTATTCCGACTATTACATGTTTTAATTGGTCCCATTCATTCCAAGAGTTTACTATTGTCATTTTATTATCAATAAATTATTGTTTAAAAAAACTATTAATTTAAATTTATACAAAAATATACATGGAATTAAAAAATAAATCATTATTCAGACAAGAATGTTTCATTGGAGGAAAGTGGGTAAAGAGCTCAAATGGTGAGAAAATTGAAGTTGATAATCCTGCTACACAAAAATCAATAGGTAGTGTGCCTAAATGTGGAAAAAATGAAACTAAAAATGCAATAGACTCAGCTAATAACGCTTTTATAAATTGGAAAAATAAAACAGCAAAAGAAAGATCAATAATTTTAAAAAATTGGCAAGATTTGATAATAAAAAATCTAGATGATTTAGCTTACATAATGACTGTAGAACAAGGAAAACCTCTTGCTGAGTCAAAAGGTGAAATCTTAATGGGAGCCTCATATATAGAATTTTATGCAGAAGAAGTAAAAAGAGTTTATGGTGATATTATTCCAGATCCTCTTCCCGATAGAAGAATTGTAGTCATTAAACAACCTGTTGGAGTTGTTGGAGCAATAACTCCGTGGAATTTTCCAAGCACTATGATTACAAGAAAATGTGCCCCAGCACTTGGGGTAGGTTGTCCTGTCGTAATTAAACCAGCAAGTCAAACACCTTTTTCTGCTCTAGCTTTAGCAGTACTTGCTGAGGAAGCAGGTTTTCCATCAGGAGTTTTTAATGTCATAACTGGTTCAGCATCAGAAATCGGGAGAGAATTAACAGAAAATCCAATTGTTAAAAAAATATCATTTACTGGATCTACAGAAGTTGGAAAAATTTTACTTAAACAAAGCGCCTCAACAGTCAAAAAAGTATCAATGGAACTTGGAGGACACGCTCCATTTATTGTATTTGAAGATGCAGATATAGATGAAGCAGTTAACGGTGCAATCATGAGTAAATTTAGGAATTCTGGACAAACATGTATTTGTGCTAATAGACTTTTTGTTCATGAAAAAATTTATAATATTTTTTTAAAAAAATTTGTTGATCAAGTCTCAAAAATTAAAGTTGGAAATGGTCTTGAAAATGCAACTAATTCTGGCCCACTAATTGATCAATATTCTCTAAAAAAAGTTATCGATCATGTTCAAGATGCAGTAAATACTGGTGCAAAAATTGCTATTGGTGGTGATATTCACAGTTTAGGTGGAAATTTTTTTCAACCAACAGTATTATCAAATGTTAATACTAAAGCAAAAATTACTCATGAAGAAACTTTTGGTCCAGTAGCTCCAATATATAAATTTTCTTCAGATGAAGAAGTAATTAAACTGGCAAACGATACTCCCTTTGGTTTAGCTTCTTATTTTTATGCAAGAGATATTGGTAGAATATGGAAAGTTGCAGAGTCACTTGAATATGGTATTGTGAGTGTCAATACTGGACTTCCTACTAAAGCAGAAATACCTTTTGGGGGAGTTAAGGAATCTGGACTAGGTAGAGAAGGTTCAAAATATGGATTAGATGATTATTTAGAAATTAAATACATTTCAATGGCAGGAATTTAAGATAACCAAGCTGCTCCTCTTACCCCACCAGAATCGCCATGTACATTTTTTACAACTTTAGTATGGCATACATCAGTAAAAACATAGTGTTTTAATTTATCATTTATTTTTTCATAAATGTAATCAATATTAGACATTCCTCCGCCTAATACGATTATATCTGGATCTAAAATATTAATAATAATTGCTAAACCTCTAGCCAAATGATCAATATAACCTTCAAGAGCAATTTTTGATTCTTCTTTACGTGGAAAATTTTTAATTATTTCATGTGAGTCAAAACTGGAATTATTTTTTAAATTATAACAATTTGCAAATCCTGGTCCTGATAAATAAGTTTCAATACAACCTTCTCTTTCGCAATAACATTTTTTATTGAATTTTTTTTCATCTTCTGTTCTATTCGGTAGAGTAATATGACCCCACTCACCACAAATATTATTTTTTCCTCTTAAAATTTTTTGATTAATAACAACACCTCCACCCACCCCAGTGCCAAGAATTACTCCAAAAACCACATTTGCTCCTTTACCAGCACCATCAACAGCCTCTGAAAGAGCAAAACAATTTGCATCATTTTCTAAATTAATTTTTCTATTTAAATTCTCTGTTAAATCTTTTTTAAGTGGTTTGCCATTTAGCCAAATAGAGTTTGCATTTTTAACTAATGCTGAGTCTGATGAAATTGCACCGGGCATACCAATTCCAATTGAATCTACTTTTCCAAAATTATCTTCAAATTCTTTTACTATATATGAAATGCCTTCAATTGTGCCTTTATAATTTTTTTCAGTTGTAATTCGTTTTCTTTTTAACTCTTTTCCAAAATTGTCAATTAGAATTCCCTCAGTTTTGGTTCCACCCAAATCAATACCTATTTTCATAAATTAAATTATTTAAAATTTTTTGAAAGAGATGGTATTAAGACAACAGCAAGAGCTATCTTAAAAAATTCACTTGGTATAAAAGGTAATAAACCTGCTGATATAGCTTTATCAAATCCAATAATAATTCCTAAATAACCTACGCCTAAAGTAAAAATAATTACTGATCCAATCAATAGGGCTATTAAACAAAGAATATAAGAATTTGCATAACCTTTTTCTGATAACATCCCAATTATTATTGATGCAAAAAACATGCCATACAAGTATCCAGCTGTAGGTCCAATTAAATATGCTAAACCTCCACCTTTTGCAAAAACTGGCAAACCAAAAGCTCCTTCAATTAGGTAAATTAAAAGAGTGAAAAAAGCTAATCGCCAACCATAAGTTGCTCCAATAAGAAAAACAACAAAAGTTTGCATTGTCATTGGGACAGGCCAAAAAGGAACTTGAATTTTTGAAGAGACAGCCAATAAAACAGTGCCAAAAAAAATAAGTAAAATATTTTTTATATATGATGCATTTCCTTGTGTAGGAATAATTCTATTAATTAATATTGAGTCTTTTTGCATAAATTATCTTAATAATTAACTTATTAAACTAAATTATATAAAGCTTCAAGTTTATCAAAATTATATTATTTGATAAGAAAAATTGAAGCTAGACCTAAAAAAGATAGGAAACCAAAAACATCAGTAATTGTTGTCAATATAACTCCTGAAGCTAACGCAGGATCAATTTTAAATTTGTTAAGAGTTATAGGTATTAAAATTCCTGCCATACCTGCTATTACTAAATTAAATATCATTGCCATAGCTATAACAATGCCTAATAAGTGATCCTGAAACCAATATGATGACAATAATCCAATTATTATTGCAAAAATAATTCCATTTATACCTCCCACAAATGTTTCTTTTGTAATAATTTTTATAGCATTAGATGTTCTTAATTCTTTTGTGGCAATAGCTCTAACACAAACAGTTAATGTTTGAGTTCCTGCATTACCACCCATAGAGGCCACAATTGGCATTAATACTGCAAGAGCAACAACTTTCTCAATTGATGCTTGAAAAAAACCTATAACAATAGAAGCAACAACAGCTGTTAATAAATTTACTAATAACCATGAAAATCTAGATTTAGTAGTATCAATTACTGCATCATAAATATCCGCTTGCCCTACTCCTCCAAGTTTTAGTATATCTTCTTCCCTTTCTTCTTCAATTACATCAACCACATCATCAACAGTAATTGAACCAATAATCTCATCATTGTCATTAACAACAGGTGCGCTTACCATTGCATATTTATTAAATTGAAAAGCTACTTCTTCTTGATCAGTGAACACATTAATTGTTCTAGTTTTATTGTGCATTATTTTTTCTAATAAAACTGACCTTTTAGAACCCATTAATCTACCTAACGGAACTATTCCTGCAATTTTATTTTTTTTAATTAAATAAATTTCATAAAAATCTTCTGGAAGCTCATTTTTATTTTTTCTCATAAAATCTATTGCCTCACCAACTGTCCAACTAAATTGCATTGATACAAATTCTCTTTGCATTAATCGTCCCGCGCTATCTTCCGGATAAGTCAGACCTTCTTGAATCAGCTTTCTCTCTGTCTCAGGTATATTATCTAGAAAAACTTCTTGATCCGACTCTTCTAAATCTTCTATTACATCTACAGCATCATCAACATCTAGTTCACTTGCGTTAGAAGCTAATTGTTTAATATCAAGATGCTCAATAACTTCATCTACTATACTTTCATTTAAATAAGTTAAAATCTCTGGATCAAAATAATTTTTAATTTTGCCAATAAAATTTAGACGAGTATCTGCATCTAAATTTTGTATAATTTCTGCTATGTCAGCATTATGAAGATTCTCAATAAAATTATTTAGTTTAGAGAGATCATTATTATGCAAAATTTCTTCAATTTTTAATAAATGAATTTCTAATGAATGCCGTTCTTTGTTATTTTTGTAGTTTTTCTCTATTTTTGTCATAGATAAACTCCAATGGTGCGGCCGAGAAGATTTGAACTTCCACAGGATAAATCCCACAGCGACCTCAACGCTGCGCGTATACCAATTTCGCCACGGCCGCGGATTAGTTGCCTTTAACTATCAGATAGAATATTAAGTATCAACTAAGTAAAAATGAAAATTTTAGAAAATATAGAAATTAATTATTCAAATGAAAAAATTGACTATCTTGATTCTATAAACTTTATGGAAAAAAGAGTTTCAGAAATCAATGCAAATAAAAGAGAAGAATTAATATGGTTTCTAAATCATGATCATTTATACACAATGGGGACAAGTGGATCAAAAAATGAAATCCGTTCCGAAATTAATATTCCTTTGATAAAAACTAACAGAGGTGGCAAAATTACATACCATGGCCCAGGTCAAAGAATAATATATTTTTTAATAGATTTAAAGAAAAGAAAAAAAGATATTAGAATGTTTGTAAGTTCAATAGAAAATGCTGTTATATTACTTTTAAAAGAATTTAATTTAGAAGCTTTAACTTTTAATGATCGTATAGGTATATGGGTAACTAAGAATAAAAATACTCTTCTTCCAAAAGAGAGGAAAATTGGAGCAATTGGTTTAAGATTAAAAAAATGGACAACTTATCATGGATTAAGTTTCAATATAAATCCTGATTTAAATTATTTTGAAAAAATAGACGCATGTGGATTGAAAGATTATCAATCAACATCAATGAAAGATTTAGGTATAAAAATAAGTACCAAAGAATTTGACAAATTATTTTTAAGTTATTTTTTAAAAGAGTTAAAAAAATTAAAATAAATTATTAGTACTAATTTTTTTTAGATTATTTTTTTTATAAAAATCTTTGAAATGATCAGGTAATTTTGAGATAAATTTATATTCTGTATTTTTAAAATTAAATTTTAAAATATGTGCATTTAACTTTAACTTTTCAAATTTATACTTATTATTTTTATTATATTTCGTGTCTCCAATAATTGGTGTTCCAATATGTTTAGCTACTATTCTAATCTGATGCGTTCTACCAGTTTTAGGAAAAAAAATTAAATTACTTAACTTATTATTACTTTGTATAATTTTATATCGAGTAACAGAGTCAAATTTTTTATTATGATTTTTTTTATCTTGAATTAGAAGATTAACCTCAGACTCTAAATTTTTTGGTTTTCCTTGACATGTTGCTACATAAATTTTTTGAATTAAATGTTCCCTAAACATTTTTCCAAAAAGTTTAGTAGAAGTGTGATTTTTAGCTATTATTAATAATCCAGAAGTTTCACGATCTAATCTATGAACTAAATTGTAATTATTTGATATATTCTTAATAATATGATCAATTGAAATCTTAATTTTGCTTCCTCCTTGTGTTGAAATACCTGTCCATTTATCTAAAATAATAAAATCTTCATTCTGATAAATTATTGAAGTTTCAAAAATGTTTTTATACTTCAAAGGAATATTAACTTTTGAAGTAATTTTTTCTTGATGACTATAAGTAGAGGATAAAAAATTATATATTATTATTTCATCATTAATTTTTAATTTATATTTTGAGGGTTTTTTTAAATTATTTACTTTTATATTACCCTTTCTTAAATTTTTTTCTAAAAAATTTTGTGTTAAAGATGAAAAATTTTTCTTTAACCATTTATCTAATCGTAAACCTACATAAAATTCTGAACTGATAATAAATTTTTTCAAAACTAATTTTTATTGATATTATATCCTAAATAAGCGAAAAACAAACACGATGATACAGATAATAAAATATAAAAAATCGATAGAAAGATTTTATTATTATTAAACAAATTAATTACTTCGAAAGAAAAAGTTGAAAAAGTTGTATAGGATCCAAGCAATCCAATTATAAGAAAATATTTAATAAAAATCTCTGAAACATTGTTTTTTTCAAGATAATTCATTAAAATTCCAATAGCAAATGATCCAAGAATATTTACAAATAGAGTTCCTAATGGAAAATTTGGATAGGCATATCTAATTAAGTTTGAACAAAAAAATCGGAATGAAGCTCCAATAGCTCCTCCTGCTGCAACCAATATTAAATTATACAAAATATATTAATTTGCTTCTTCTTCAGACGGTTTCTTTTCAACGACTGGTCCACTATCAAGACCTTTAGCCCCCTCGTCTCTATCGACTAGTTCAATTATAGCAGTTGGTGCATTGTCTCCAAAACGATTACCAAGCTTTACAATTCTTGTATATCCACCGGATCGATCTTTATATCTTTCAGCAAAAATACCAAATATTTTATTAATATTTTTTTCATCATGCAATATGGATATAGCTTTTCTTCTTGAGACTAAATCTCCTTTTTTTCCAAGTGTAATAATTTTTTCAACAAAAGGTCTTAATTCTTTTGCTTTTGGTAAAGTTGTAGAAATCTGTTCATGTTTGATTAAAGCATTTGATAAGTTCATTAACAAAGCTTTTCTATGCGATGAAGTTCTATTGAGTTTTCTATGAGTAATGTTGTGTTTCATAATTGTTATTTATTAAATGGATCCTCAAATTTTTTTGCTAACTCATCAATATTTTCTGGAGGCCAATCAGGTACTGTTACTCCAAGACCCAATTCCATTTGTTGCAAAACTTCTTTTATTTCATTTAAAGACTTTCTTCCAAAATTTGGAGTTCTCAACATTTCTGACTCAGATTTTTGAACTAGATCACCAATATAAATTATATTGTCATTTTTTAGACAATTTGCTGATCTAACTGAAAGTTCAAGTTCTTCAACTTTTTTAAGTAAATTAGGATTAAAAGAAAGTTTTTCAGCAGAACTAGTTTCTTGTGGAATTTCGGGTTCATCAAAATTGATAAAAGGTTGAAGCTGATCTTGTAAAATTCTTGCTGATAACGCTATTGCATCATCTGGTGAAACCGCTCCATTTGTTTCTACATCAAGAATTAATTTATCATAGTCGGTTACTTGCCCAACCCTACTATTCTCAATTTTATATGAAACTTTTTTAACTGGACTAAACATCGCGTCTAGCTTTATTTCTCCAATAATTTTATTTTCATCCTCTGCGACTTCAGCTGGATGGTATCCCTTTCCAGTATCAACGTTTGCTTCTAATTCAATATCTGCATTACTGTCTAAAGTCATGATTATTTGATCTGGATCCATTATTTCTGTTTCTGAATCTGTTTCAAAATTTCCTGCTCTAATTTCACCAGGACCTTTTGTTCTAATATACATTTTTTTTAAACCTGGTGAATGAACTTTAATTCCAACCGATTTTAAATTTAATAAAATATCTGTTAAATCTTCTTTAACTCCTGCAATAGTTGTAAACTCGTGTACTACTCCTTTAATTTTAATTGATGTAATTGCAGCTCCTTGTAAAGATGATAACAAAATTCTTCTTAAAGAATTTCCTAATGTAAGACCAAATCCTCTTTCAAGAGGTTCTGCTACTAATGTACCGCGACGTCCATCATTTTCTTGGACATTAACGTCCATTTTACTTGGTTTTATTAATTCCATCCAATTTTTTTGTAACACTTAGTACTCCTTATTTATTAATTTAAACTCTTCTTCTTTTTCGTGGTCTACAACCATTATGCGGTATTGGGGTAACATCTTTGATTGATGTAATCACATATCCAACAGATTGAAGAGATCTAAGTGCAGATTCTCTTCCTGAACCAGGCCCAGAAACTTCTACTCTTAAAGTTTTTAAACCAACTTCTTTTGCTCTATTTCCAACATCTTCTGCTGCAATTTGTGCTGCAAAAGGTGTAGATTTTCTAGAACCTTTAAAACCTTTATGTCCTGCAGATGACCATGCTATGGTATTTCCATTTTCGTCACTAATTGTTATAATTGTATTATTAAAAGAAGAAACAACGTGGGCAACGCCATTAGAAACTTTCTTTTTAACTTTAGATTTAGTTTTTGTTTTCTTTTTTTCAGCCATTAATTAACCTTTTGTTACTTTTTTCTTACCTGCAATTGCAACTGCTTTACCTTTTCTAGTTCTTGCATTAGTATGAGTTCTTTGACCTCTCACAGGTAATTTTTTTCTATGCCTTAAACCTCTATAACAGCCAAGATCAGTTAATCTTTTTATATCCATTGATACTTTTCTTCTTAAATCTCCTTCAACAGAATGTTTTGTTTCTATTATTTCTCTTATTTTATTAACTTCATCATCATTAAGTTGGTTAACTCTTTTAGAAATATCAATTGAAGCTTGAGAGCAAATATCATTTGCAATCTTTGGACCAATGCCAAATATATATGTTAATGCAATATGTATTCTTTTGTTAGTTGGAATATTGACACCAGAAATTCTTGCCATGATATGAAAACACCCGTCTATAAATTAAAATGAATGAGCGTGCATACATGATAATTAGCATGTAAGTCAAGCTAAGAAACACGAATTTATGACTGAAATCCTTATTTTTTAACTATTTTCACTATATCCAGGTAAATCTTTTCTATTTCTTGATTGCCGTTAATGGTTCTGTACATTTGAGGATAGTTTGTCTTGTAAAAATCCAATAGAGGTCTGGTTTCTTCAATATATTTGGAAATTCTTATTTTGATAACTTTTTCGTCGTCATCTTTTCTTTCTTCTATATTTGATCTATTTCTTATTCTTTTAACGACTTCAGATTCATTTATTGATAAATCAAAGATAAAATTGATTGATAATTTATTTTTATCTAAAAAATCTGATAAAAAATCTTTCTGTGAAATTGTTCTTGGATAACCATCTAAAACAAAACCATTTTTACAATCTGAATAACTAAGTCGATTTTCAATTATGTTATTTAAAAGATCATCTGAAACATAGTTACCACTATTAATGATTTCTTTTAATTTATTAGATAAAGGATTGTCCTCAAGAATTTTTTTTCTTAAAATGTCACCAGTAGATAAATGAGGAATATTAAATTCTTTAGAAAATAATTCGGCCTGAGTTCCTTTTCCTGCTCCTGGTGGACCAAAAAAAATAACAATCATCAAACTATCTTCTACCTTTTAACTTTGTTTTTTTAAGCAAACCCTCATATTGATGTTGAAAAAGATGAGATTGTATTTGGTTTATAAAATCAATCATAACTACAACAACAATAAGCAAACTTGTTCCTCCTAAATAAAATGGTATAGAAGTTTTAGAAATTAAAAACTCTGGTAATAATGCTACCAAAGTTAAATAGATTGCCCCGACGGTAGTTAATCTTGTTAAAACATAATCAATATAAATTGAAGTATTCTCTCCAGGTCTAATGCCTGGAATAAAACCTCCATACTTTCTTAAATTCTCTGCTTGTTCATCTGGATTAAAAACAATTCCTGTATAAAAGAATGCGAAAAAAATAATCATAAAAGCAAAAAATGCTAAATATAAGGGTTGACCTCTTCCTAGGTAACTAGAAATCATTAAAAAAATTTCACTTGAAGAACCAGCTCCAAATCCTGACATAGTATTAGGTAGTAGCAAAATTGATGAAGCAAAAATAACTGGAATTACTCCAGCTGTATTTATTTTTAATGGAAGATGAGAACTTTGACCACCATATATTTTATTTCCAACTTGTCTTTTAGGATATTGAACCATTAATCTTCTTTGAGCTTTTTCTACAAAAACAATAAAAATAATTAAAAACAAAACTAAAATTAAAATTCCTAGTATAAATGCAATACTTAATTCTCCAGTTCGACCTAATTGTAATGTACTAACAAAGGCTTGGGGTAGGTTTGCTATTATACCTGCTGTTATTATTAGAGATATTCCATTGCCAACTCCTCGTGAGGTAATTTGTTCCCCCAACCACATTAAAAAAACAGTTCCTCCAACAAGAGTTATTACAGTTGTAATTTTAAAAAACATACCTGGTTCAATAACAATATTTCCATAAGCAGTTTGCATCGACTCCAAACCTATTGAAACACCATAACCTTGAAGCGCTGCAATCAATACAGTAATATATCTTGAATATTGAATAATTTGTCTTCTTCCTTTTGTGCCTTGTTCTTTAAGTGCTTTTAAATGGGGTATACTTGACTGCATTAGTGTCATTATTATTGAAGCAGAAATATATGGCATAACTCCTAGCGCAAAAATTCCCATTCTTCCTAAAGCGCCTCCAGAAAAAGTATCAAAAATTCCAAGAATGCCTGATGATTGCTGTTCAAAAAATTGTTGCAATGCTACAGGATTAATTCCTGGTATAGGTAAAAAAGTACCAAGACGAAAAATAATTAAAGCTCCAAGAGTAAATAATAATCTATTTTTTAACTCAGTAGCTTTGCCAAAAGCACTAAAATTTAAATTATTTGCCATTTTTTCTGCTGCAGTAGCCATGTTTTTTAACCTTTTAGTAAATTAACTTTACCACCATTTTTTTCAATTTTTTCAATTGCTTTTTTTGAGGCAAAAGAAACTTCAATAGTAATTGGAATTGTCAAATCTCCAACATTTAAAAGTTTTAAACTACCTTTTGATTTATTAAATATCTTTTTTTCAAAAAGTAAAGATTGTTTTATTTCATTTGGATCAATTTTGTATTTATCAATAATATTTTTAATTTGGTTAAAATTAATTGATTGAATTTTTTTAGAAAAAGGATTGTTAAAACCTCTTTTTGGCAATCTTCTATAAATTGGCATTTGTCCACCTTCAAAACCTTTTATCGATACTCCAGATCTTGATTTTTGTCCCTTTACACCACGTCCTGCAGTCTTGCCTAGTCCAGATCCTGAACCTCGTCCAACTCTTTTTCTTTTTTTATTAGACAAATTTGGTTTAATTTCATTCATTTTCATTTTAATTGTTTTCCTTCGATGAATTTATTTCAGAAATTTTTTTTGATCTTTTTGCAGCTATACTTTTTGGTGATTCTGATCTTTTAAAAGCATTAAAAGCAGCTTTTATCATATTATGAGGATTTGAACTTCCTGTGGATTTTGCTACAATATCTTTAATGCCAAGAGACTCAAAAAGTGCACGCATTGGACCTCCGGCAATTATACCTGTACCTGGTGCTGCTGAACGTAATATTACTTTTCCAGCCCCAAATCTTCCTACAATATCATGATGCAAGGTTCTATTATCTTTCAAATAAACTCTTATCATTTTTGATTTAGCATCTTCGGTTGCCTTTCTAACAGCTTCAGGAACTTCTTTGGCTTTACCAGTTCCATACCCAACACGCCCCTTATTATCTCCAACAATCATAATAGCTGCAAAACCAAAACGCCTTCCACCCTTTACAACTTTTGCTACACGATTAATTGACACTAAATGTTCACTTAAATCTCTATTTTCATTTTCAAACATAATTTTCCTTAAAAGTTTAATCCTTCTTGTCTAGCTGCTTCAGCTAATATTTTTATAACTCCGTGATATTTATATCTTCCTTTATCAAATGCCACATCTTTAATGCCGTTATCAATAGATCTCTTAGCAATTTCTTTACCAATTCTTTCAGCTAATTCTTTTCTTGTTTGCTTTTCAGAACGAATACTTTTTTCCATTGAGGAAGCACTAGCTATAGTAACTCCTAATTCATCATTTATAATCTGAGCATAAATGTGATTATTTGATTTAAAAACAGATAATCTTTTTCTATTCGTTACCTTTTTTAATTTAAATCTTGTTCTGTTTTGTCTTTTAATTTTTTTCATTTTTTATTTCTTTTTTCCTTCTTTTCTAAAGATATATTCATTTTCATATTTTATACCTTTTCCTTTAAATGGTTCAGGTTTTCTAAAAGATCGGATATTTGCAGCCACAGCTCCTAATAATTCTTTGTTTGATCCAGATAATTTAATAATATTTTGTTTTGGACACTCAACTTTAATTTCTTTAGGAACATCAAAATTAATATCATGGCTGTAACCTAATTGTAACTTCAATTTTGATCCAGATATTGAAGCTCTATAACCTGTTCCATTTAATTCTAGTGTTTTTGTAAATCCTTCACTAACACCTTTTATTATATTGGAAAGGTGTGCTCGTGTTGTACCCCATATTGGACTTGAACTATCTTTTTCATTTTTTGGTTTTACAAAAATTTCTCCATCTTTTAGATTAACTTCAAAAAGAGGGTTAACATCTAATTCCATCTCACCCAATTTACCCTTAGCTTTAAAAATATTATTTTCATATTGGCAGGAAGTATCAGCTGGTATTTTTATGCTATTTTTTGCTATTCTTGACATAGATTAAAATACCTCACACAAAATTTCACCACCAACATTATTGTCTCTTGCTTTTTGATCAGACATGACTCCTTTTGGAGTTGATAAAATGGAAATACCAAGTCCTCCATAAACTTTTTGTAAATCATTAATTTTAGAATAAACTCTTATACCAGGTTTAGAAACTCTTCTTATCTTTTTTATTACTGGCGTACCATTATGATATTTTAAATCTATTTTAATATTATTTATGCCTTTGCGCAGTTCAATGTTCTTATAATCTCTAATGTATCCCTCATCTTTTAGAACTGATAATACATTCAAATTTAGTTTAGACTTAAAACAAGAAGTAAAAGTTTTATTTGCTTTATGGGCATTCTTAATTCTTGCTAACATATCTGATAATGGGTCATTAAATGCCATAAACTTCTCCTTACCAACTAGATTTAACAACACCTGGTAAAAAACCAGACATTGTTAATTCTCTTAATTTAATTCTTGAAAGACCAAATTTCCTATAAACACCTCTTGTTCTTCCAGTTAACTTACACCTATTGCGAATTCTTATATGAGAACTGTCTCTTGGAAGATCATTTAACTTTGATTGAAGTTTAAATCTTTCTTCCATGCTTAAATTTTTTTGCATTACTTGTTTTTTAAGAGATTTACGTCTGTTTTCATATTTTGAGACAACTCTTCTTCTATTAATATTTTTTTGTATTGAGCTTTGTTTTGCCATATTTTTTCCTCTAACTTGTTTGCTTTGTTGGAAAAGGCATATTAAAAAATTTTAATAATTCTAAAGCCTCTTCATCATTTGAAGAAGTTGTACATATTGTTATATCTAAACCTCTTATTTTATCAATTTTATCATAATTAATTTCTGGGAATATAATTTGTTCTTTGATCCCAATTGTAAAATTTCCTTTACCATCAAAACTTTTTGGATTTAATCCTCTAAAATCTCTAATTCTTGGAATAGCTATGTTTATTAGTCTATCTAAAAATTCATACATCATTTTATTTCTTAAAGTTACCGAAACACCAAGAGTCATTCCTTCTCTTATTTTAAAAGCTGCTATAGCTTTTTTGGCTTTTGTTTTTATTGCTTTTTGACCAGCTATAAGTGAAAGTTCTTCTTGAGCTTTATCAAGAATTTTAGAGTCGTCTTTTGCGTCTCCAATCCCCATGTTTAATACTATTTTTGTTAATTTTGGTATTTGATAAATATTTTTATATTGGAATTTTTCCATCATCTTTTTTTTGATATTATCTTTAAATTCTAAAGCTAATCTTGTCATATTATACTTCTTTTCCTGTTTTACGATTAACTCTAATTTTGTTTTTTTTATCATTTAATTTGTATCCAAGTCTAACTCCCTTTTTTGCGGAAGAATCATAAAATGCTAAATTAGAAATATGAATAGGCATTTCCTTTTCAATTATTCCTCCTGCTTGATTGTTATCAGGTTTTTGATGTTTTTTTACTTTATTTATGCCAGATACAATCGCTTTATTAAATTTTGATTTTAAATTTGATATTTTACCCGTCTTACCTTTATCTTTTCCAGCTAAAACAATAACTTCATCACCTTTTTTTAATTTAATTTTTAAATTCATTATAGTACCTCTGGTGCTAAACTTATTATTTTCATAAATTTTTTTGTTCTCAATTCTCTTGTTACAGGACCAAAAATTCTTGTCGCTATTGGTTCTTCTTGTTTATCCAATAAAACAGCAGCATTTTTATCAAATCTTATTACAGTCCCGTCTGATCTAGCAAAATCTTTTTTTGTTCTTACTATTACAGCTTTAAATACCTCACCCTTTTTAACTTTTCCTCTAGGTATAGCGTCTTTAATTGAAACAACAATTACGTCTCCAATTGACGCAAATCTTCTCTTCGATCCTCCAAGGACTTTAATACATTGAATTTTTCTTGCACCTGAATTATCTGCTACAAAAAGTTGTGACTGCATTTGTATCATAATTAATTAGTCTCCTTAATTTCAGGCTTATAAACTATCCAGGATTTAAGTTTTGAAATTGGCTTTGTTTCTAGAATTGTAACATTATCTCCTTTTTTACAGGAATTATCTTCATCATGAGCATGATACTTTTTTGCTCTTTTAATTATCTTTTTATAAAGCTTATGTTTAACTCGTCTTGTAACTTCAACTACAATAGTTTTATTACTATTAGAAGAAACAACAATACCAGACAATAATCTTTTAGGCATTTGTATCTCCAGTTTTTTTATTTATTTGAGTTTTAAGTCTTGCAATTTTTCTTCTTGTTTTTTTAATTTCAGAAGTTTTTTCAAGTTGTCCACTAGATTTTTGAAATCTATAATTCAATAGACTTTTCTTTAAATTAATTATTTCACTACGAATTTTATCAAGTGAGATATTTTTATTTGTTGCGTTCATTATATATTTCTCTCTACAAATTTACATTTAACAGGAAGTTTTGCTGCAGCTAAAGTTAGGGCTTTCTTTGCATCATCTATATTAACTCCATCAACTTCAAACATAATTCTTCCAGGTTTAACTCTGCATGCCCAATATTCATTAGATCCTTTACCTTTACCCATTCTTACTTCTGCAGGTTTTTTCGAAACAGGGACGTCTGGAAATATTCTAATCCACATTCTACCAGCTCTTTTTAAATGTCTTGTAATAGCTTTTCTAGCCGATTCAATCTGCCTAGATGTAATGCGATCTGGTTCCAAAGCTTTTAATCCATAACTTCCATAGTTAAGTTCAAAATTTCCTTTTGCACTTCCATGAATTCTTCCCTTGAATTGTTTTCTATATTTAGTTTTTTTTGGAGATAACATATTCATTAGCGAACACTCCCTTGATCAATTTGATTTTTTTCACTACCAAATGGATCTTTATTTAGAATTTCTCCTTTATTAATCCAAACTTTTATTCCACAAATTCCATAAGTTGTTTCAGCTTCAGCAGTTGCATAATCAATATCGCTTCTTAAAGTATGAAGTGGTACACTTCCCTCTGCGTATTTTTCAGTTCTAGCTATTTCTGCACCACCTAGCCTACCACTACAAACTACTTTTACTCCTTTGGCACCTAAACGCATTGAAGATTGGACAGCTTTTTTCATTGCTCTTCTGAATGAAATACGTTTTTCCAATTGTGATGCAATATTCTCTGCAACTAACTTTGCTTCAACTTCAGGTTTTCTAATCTCTTTAATATCTAAAAATACTTCTAGATTAGACATTTTCGTAAGCATATTCTTTAAACTTTCTATATCAGCTCCTTTTTTTCCAATAATAATTCCTGGCCTAGAACTAAAAATAGTTAATCTTAATTTCTTTGCTGCTCGTTCTATTGTTATCTTTGAAATACTCGCTGATTTTAATTTTTTTTCAACATAGTTTTTAATACTTAAATCCTCATGCAAAAGTTTTGCATAACTTGATTTAGAAAACCATCTAGAAGACCAAGTTTTATTAATTCCTAATCTGATTCCATTTGGATTAACTTTTTGTCCCATAATTTATTCCGCTTCTTTTTTTGTAGATTTTGATTTTTGTTTTTTAACTTTTGTTAATTTGTCTTTTGATTTTTCTTTTTTTTCTAATTTTGTATTTTCTGCTACAACTATTGTTAACTTACTAAATGGTTTTAATATAGATGATGCACGTCCTTTTGCTCTTGGTCTAAATCTTTTCATAGAAAGACTTTTACCAACAAAAGCTTCTTTAACTATAAGCTTATCTATGTCCAATTGTTTGTTATTTTCTGCATTTGCTATTGCTGCATTTAATACCTTAAGTACATTATTTGATATTCTTTTTTGAGAAAATTTTAGTTGATTAATTGCATGATTGACTTTTAAACTTACTATTGATCTTGCAATATTAGCTAGTTTTTGAGAACTAACTCTCATAGTATTATCTTTGGCAATTGCTGAGAGTTTATCGTTCATTATTTTCCAACCTTTTTATCTGCAGCTGTATGACCTTTAAAAGATCTTGTTGGAGAAAATTCACCAAATTTATGGCCTACCATATTTTCACTAACTGCAACCGGTACAAATTTTTGTCCATTATAAACACCAAATGTTAATCCAACAAACTGAGGTAATATTGTTGACCTTCGTGACCAAGTTTTTATAACTTCTTTTCGACCTGACTCAGAAACTTTTTCAGCTTTTTTTATTAAAGTCATGTCAACAAAAGGTCCCTTCCAAATAGATCTAGCCATTATTTCTTCCTTCTTTTAACTATAAAAACCTTAGTTTTTTTGTTTGTTCTAGTTTTTAATCCTTTAGTAGATTGCCCCCAAGGTGTAACAGGATGCCTTCCACCAGAAGTACGGCCTTCACCACCTCCATGAGGATGATCTACTGGGTTCATAACTACGCCACGAACCTTTGGTCTAAATCCAAGATATCTTTTTCTTCCAGCTTTTCCTAGTTTTGTATTTTTATTATCTGGATTTGAGACAATGCCAATAGTTGCTAAACAATTTTTATTTACTAATCTTATTTCACCAGATGAAAGTCTCAATTGAACATATAAGTCTTCCTTTGAAACAATCTGAGCAGAGGTACCAGCTGATCTTGCTAATTGGCCTCCTGCTCCTGGTTTCATTTCTATATTATGAACACTAGTTCCAATAGGAATATTTTTTAATGATAAGCAATTTCCCTCTCTTATATCGGCATCTTGACTAGATAAAACTTTATCTCCTATATTAATTTTTTGAGGAGACAAAATATATCTATATTCTCCATCTTCATATTTTATCAAACTAATAAAAGATGAACGATTAGGATCATACTCATTCCTAACAACCTCACCATTAATATCAAACTTATTTCTTTTAAAATCAATCAATCTATATTTTCTTTTAACTCCTCCACCCATTCTTCTGGACGTAATCCGACCTTGATTATTCCTCCCGCCAGAAGATTTTTGTGGTTTAATTAATGATTTATAAGGTTTGTTTTTTCCAAGATGTGATTTGGAAATTAAAACAGTTCCTCTTTGACCAGGTGTTGTTGGTTTAAGAATTTTAAGAGTCATTTAATCTCCAATGAAGAGTCAATTGTATTTCCTTCTGCAAGTGTAACAATTGCCTTTTTTATATCTTTTCTATATCCACTAACATTTTTGAAGTTTTTAAGTTTTCCTCTTAAAATAGATGTGTTAACTTTAATTACCTTAACTTTAAAAATTTTTTCAATGGCATGTTTTATTTCATTAACATTTGAGTCCTTGCTGACAACAAAAGAGTATTGATTGAACTGATTCAAGTTAGTTGATTTTTCAGTCATTAAAGGACGATGAATAATACTCAGAGATCTTTCTTCACTTATTAATTTTGAATTTTGATTCATGAAAGCCTCTTGGTAATCTTTTCAACTGAATTTGCATGAATAAAAATTTTTTCAAAAGTCATCAAATCCCTAACATTTAAACCTTTGTCTGATAGCATTGCTAATTTTGGAATATTTGAAGAAGCTAGTATAAAATTTTTATTTTTTTCATCATCATCATGTATAAATAATGCTGAATTAAAATCAAAATTTTTTAAATCCTTAAAAAGATTTTTAGTTTTATGAGTTTTAATTTCTAAACTATCGATAAAGATAATTTGTTTGTTTAAAGCCTTACTAGATAGAGCACATTTTAATGCTAAATTTTTTTCTTTTTTATTAAGTGAAAAACTATGATCTCTGTTTTGCGGACCCATGGAAGTTGCGCCACCTCTAAAATTTGGAGGTTTTGAGCTACCTTGTCTTGCATTTCCAGTTCCTTTTTGAGAAAAAGGTTTTTTTGCTCTTCCATTTACTTCAGATCGAGTTTTTGTTTTATGACTGCCTTGTCGCGATTTTGCATTTTGATACCGAATATACTGATGAATTAGATCTGGGAAAACTTTTATGCCAAAAATAGAATCTGGTATTTCTATTTCAGATACTTGTTTATTTGATAAATTTACTACTTCTTTTTTCATTACATCTATTTCTTTTGTTTTACTGCATCTTTAATAAATACAGTCGAATTTTTTTTACCTGGAACAGAACCTTTTATTGCCAATAAATTATTTTTAACGTCAACGTTTACAATTTTAAGATTTTGTTTTGTAACTTTAACACTTCCCATGTGTCCTGCCATTTTTTTTCCTTTAAAAACTCTTCCAGGATCCTGACAGTTTCCTGTAGAGCCATGTGAACGATGAGAAACAGAGACACCATGAGATGCTCTTAATCCAGCAAAATTATGTCTTTTCATTGAACCGGCAAAACCCTTACCTATTGAAATGCCTGTTACATCAATTATTTGGTTTTTTTCATAATGAGAAATATCGATAGAAGTACCTATCTCAAGAAGATTATCTTCAATAACTCTAAATTCTTTTACAATTTTTTTAGGCAAAGTATCAATTGCAGAAAATAATTTTTTTTGAGCTTTGTTTATTTTTGGATTTTTAGATTTTTTATCTATACTTGATAATTGAACAGCACAATAACCATTTTTTTCTTTTGTTTTTACATCAGAAACAATACATTTATCAACTTTGATTAAAGTGATTGGAGTCGAAAATCCATCTTCATTAAAAAAAGATGAAGTTCCAATCTTTGTTCCTATAATTCCTGTTCTCATATTAAATTTTAATATCTACTTCAACACCTGCTGACAAATCTAATTTCATCAGTGCGTCTACTGTTTGGGGTGTGGGATCAATTATATCTAACAAACGATTGTGAGTTCTAATTTCAAATTGATCTCGACTTTTTTTATCAACGTGAGGAGATTTATTTACAGTAAATTTTTCCATTCTTGTTGGAAGAGGAATAGGGCCTCTGACTTTTGCTCCAGTTCTTTTTGCTGTATTAATAATATCTGCTGCACTTAAATCTAAGAGCTTATTATCATAAGCTCTTAATCTAATTCTAATATCTTGAGATTCCATTATGCTAACTTTGCCTTTACTTCATCAGCAACAGCTGTTGGAACTTGTTCATAATGATCAAATTGCATTGAATAACTAGCTCTACCTTGTGATAGAGATCTTAAATTATTTACATAACCAAACATGTTTGCTAGTGGAACCATCGCATTAACAACATTTGCATTACCTCTGGTTTGCATTTCCTGAACTTGTCCTCTTCTACTATTTAGATCACCAATAACATCTCCCATATATTCTTCAGGTGTAACAACCTCGACTTTCATCATTGGCTCTAGTAATTTAGGATCAGCTTTTGCAATACCTTCTCTAAAAGCAGCTCTCGAAGCAATTTCAAATGCTAAAACACTAGAGTCAACATCATGATAATTACCATCATATAATGTTACTTTAAAATCTATACAAGGGAAGCCAGCCATAACACCTATCTGCTGTTGTGCTAACAAACCTTTTTGAACTCCCGGTATGTATTCAGTAGGAATATTGCCACCTTTTATTTTATTAATAAATTCATATCCACTTCCTGGCTCTCCTGGCTCAAAAATCATTTTGACTCTTGCAAATTGACCAGCTCCACCAGATTGTTTTTTGTGGGTATAATCAACATCATAAGATTTAGAAATTGTTTCTCTATAAGCAACTTGAGGAGCGCCAACATTTGCTTCAACCTTAAACTCTCTTTTCATTCTATCAACAAGAATTTCTAAATGTAGTTCTCCCATTCCTTTAATGATTGTTTGGCCACTTTCTTCATCAGTATTTACTCTAAAACTCGGATCTTCTTGAGCTAACCTTGCTAATGCTTGTCCCATTTTTTCATGGTCTACTTTTGTTTTAGGTTCTACAGCAACTTCTATTACAGGATCCGGGAAATCCATTTTTTCTAGAATTATAGGCTTATTAGGATCACATAAAGTTTCTCCAGTAGTCACATCTTTTAATCCAACTAAAGCAACTATATCACCTGCTCTAGCTTCTTTAATCTCTTCTCTATTGTTAGCATGCATTAAAAGCATTCTACCAATACTTTCTTTTTTACCACCAGTTGAGTTTAATACACTA
>MDTG01376805.1_pt1 | contig 21196 bp, 6 predicted proteins | sample 811421 | NCBI WGS metagenome assembly MDTG01 (sample SAMN05326645, study PRJNA326480) | marine metagenome | isolation source: seawater | place: Pacific Ocean: South East | collected 2011 | reverse complement strand
TTTAGCGACTCCCGCCGGCGGCAGATTCACTACAACTCAGGATGTAGTGGTGGATTTGAGCACTGATAACATTGTAGGGACAACTTTTTCAGACGATGGGTCTAGGGTGACTTATTACATTTATGAGTCTGAGGCTCCGGTCGTCTCGGGAGAAGAAAGAACTATCTCTGTAAAAGTTGGGTCATATCAAAAATTTCTAAAAATAGAAATAAGAGACAACACAGTTTCGGAGATATTAAAAGTTGTGGATCTTAACGGTAATCAATTTTATGAAGTTGACAATTTAGGTCAAAATGTTGTTTATTTACCTCTTGCTGATCGCACAACGTCCGACACCACAACTCCATCAAAATTGGTGGAATTCCCGGTACCTAGAAGATTTATGACAGAGCATGAAAACGGCCGTACATTTCTTGTATTTGGGTTCGGCTCTGAAAAAAATATAAAAGTAAAAAATGTTATAGACCCTAGTGAAGTAGCCTTAAAGCTCACAGGTAAAGAGCACTACGTGAATAATGTTTTCGACCCGGCACAGCTTTTGTCTACTGATAAGTTTGGTGTTTCTCCTCAAAACACAACTCTAAATATAACTTATAGATCAAATACTACTGAGAACTCAAATGCACCAGCAAACTCTTTAAACACTGTAGTGACTTCCGAGATGGTTTTTGAAGAAGAAAGCTCATTAGACACTAATAAAACAGACTTTATAAGATCAAATCTAGGCGTTACTAATCTGGAGCCAATTAATGGCACTTTGAAATTTGAAACAACTCAAGAAATTTCTCAAATGATCAAGTCTTCTCTAGGGTCACAGGGGCGCGCCGTAACATTGCAAGACTATACTGCGGCCGCTTATAGAATGCCGTCAAAGTTTGGTTCTATTAAAAGAGTCTCAATTTCCAGAGACACAAATGATCTTAAAAGAAATCTCAACATGTATGTCGTAGCTCAAGATAAAAAGGGAAACTTGCAAGCAGCTAGCACTTCTCTTAAAAATAATCTTAAAACTTGGTTAAATTCAGTTAGAATGGTAACGGACACTATAGATATATTTGATGCAAAAATAATAAATTTAGGACTGGAAATAGATGTGGTAGTTAATCAGGAAAGTAATTTTGCGACAGCTCTATCAAACATAAGAAATAAGCTTTTCGAAGAACTCACTCTGACAAAACCACAGATAGGTCAGTTTTTTTCAATTGGGGAAGTGGAAAAGATTTTAAGTTCAATGCCGTCGATTGTTAGATTCAATAGTGTAAAAGTAGTTTCTAAATCAGGAACAGGATTTTCAGATATAAGATATGACATTCATTCCAACGTCTCACCAGATGGGGGTCTTATTTATATACCTGAAGATTCTATTTGGGAAATAAAAAATGCAACAGATATAGTAGGGAAGGTCCAATAATGTCAATAAAGAAATACATTGCAAATAAAGATAACACAATAACAAACGCGTTCAAAGAGAATCTATCGACCCGAGCGACCAGCGCCAACATGGGAGAGTCAGATATTCTAGAGATCTTTTCTATTTACGGTCAGTCTACGACCTCTTCCGCCGAGAAAGCAAGGGTACTTGTTCAGTTTCCGATTGACAAAATTGCTTCTGATCGAACAGCGGGAATTGTTCCCGATTCTGGAAGTGTTTCGTTTTATCTAAGACTATCGAATGCAAGGCACTCTTCGACAACACCGGCAAAAATTGGTCTGCAAGTTAGGCAAGTCTCTGGGTCTTGGGATGAGGGGACTGGATTAGACATGGAAACTTATAAAGATACAGGTGCTAGTAACTGGATTTCAAGAAGCCTAGGCGACGCCTGGGCCACACCAGGAGGGGATGCTGTTTCTTTATCTCGCGACGCGAGGGTTAGAAACTTTAATGTCACCGGGAGTGATGATGTTGAAGTAGAGGTAAGTTGGATGGTAGAGGAGTGGTTGGCATCGGATGTAGAAAACAATGGCTTTCTTATTTCTTTGCAAAGTTCATTTGAAACAGCAGAGAGGTCATATTATACGAAGAGATTTTTCTCAAGAGGGTCCCAATATTTTTTCAAAAGACCAGTGATTGAGGCAAGGTGGGATAGTTCTTCGCAAGACACCAGTGCCCTGCCGAATCCCTATATCCGAGCTGATCAATATATTTTTAGCATAACAAATTTAAAATCGTCCTACAAGACATGTGAAAAGACTACTTTTAAAATCCACACTAGAAAGAAAGATTGGCAACCTAATTTATACACGGTTGCATCAAACAGATCCCCTTTAGACCTTGTAGATGAAGCTTATTATAAGATAAGAAGGGTGTCAGATAACTATCAAGTTGTAAGATATTCAACTGCTAGTTTAGCTACTGACATTAATCATGGCCACGTTACTCCTGCTTACTCTAAATTATCTTATAATTCTACTGGTTCTTATTTTTATTTTGACATGTCAAATTTAGAGCCAAACTATTTATATGAGATAAGTTTCCTTCGCAAAGGTGACGGAAACGACTATGTAGAACAAAAGGAAAAATTTAGATTTAGAGTTGACCTATGACAGATTATAGACTGATAAATAAAAAAACCAAGCAATCAAGTGAAAAAGAAGACTTTTTTAACAATAAGAAGACCCACTCTAAAGATGAAACAAAACAGGGTCTTATTTCTAAAAAACAAGAGTCTGATGAACTTGTAAAAAAACACAAAGAGGTTGTTGATCAATATCGCCCTGATGTGGTAGTGAAGGATCCGAAAACATTTGCTTTTTTTGGGAGTGCTAAAAAATATTACCAAGATGCTTTTTATAATATAGTAAATTTTTACCCTTATGATGGTCCCAAAAAAGAGGTCCTAGAATGGTTCCAAAACGCCAAGCCACTAGAGGTTGCGATGCTTCAAAATCACTGGCCTGGATCCGTTGGGCACTTGCAATTAGCCGCAAATCCTTTCGTAAGTTTTTACGCAGGACCAGCCTCAATTACGGAAGAGACCTATGTTGGTAGATATTTAAGAGGAACAGGCCTTGACCTAGACGCCTCAGTGGGAAACACAGTAGAGTTTTGGCTAAACAAAAAAGCTCTAGTGGGCAACGAGGAGGTGGTTTTCGACATAGGAACATACCCCAATAAAGTTTCGTCTGATAATTTTGGACAGTTTAAATTATTTCTTTCAACCTCTGCAGGGTCACCGTTTTTTGTAAGTTACTTGGCAGGAACAAAAGGAGTTACAAATCAAAATATAGGATCGCAAAATTTAAGTTCATCGGCAGTGGATTCAGACTGGCATCACTACGCGCTTCGAGCTTACCAGCAAAATTCAAACTTAAAATTCGATCTTTACGTCGATGGGGAGAAAGATTCCACTACGACAGTCGCGGTTTCAGGTACTCTAGGCAAGGTAAACACCTATATGGGGGGTTGCATCGGCGCCCAACACACTTCTTCTGTGGGGTCCTTATCCGGATCTATTGATGAGTTTCGATTCTGGAAAGGTCAAAGAACAGCAGAACAGATAAGCAGGAATTATGATCAAACTGTTTTTGCTAGCGAGATTGAAGATGACACTTTTACTTCACGCTTGGGCCTTTACTATAAATTCAATAAGCCGATCCTAGGTGAAACAGCGAAAGATGAAGTGGTTGTAGATTACTCCGGACATGAAATAACTGGACTGATAAACAATTACGGCACATCGGTTAGGGTACCGGAATCTGCAATAACTCTTTCGACAGCATCTGAAAATACAGAAGTAAAAACACCATCTCTAGATGACAGCGACCCACGGGTAAAAAGTAAAAAAGAAGAGCTGGACGGAATAGCCTCCGTGTATGACGACAACAATTCTTCCACAATAAAAAATCTTGTTCCTAATTGGGTGTTTGATGCTAATGGGCAGGGCTTATCAAATCCAGATAGTGAAGTTTCTATTTTGCTTCAACTAGTTGCATCCGAGTTTGACTCCATAAAGATGTCACTAGACGCTATTAACAAAATAAAAGTCCCCACGTTCCAAGAAGCTTCAGATGATATATTAAACAACAATGAAATAACTAGCTCCCACAAAGACACAATAGAAAGTTATTATATTGGCTGCGATGACGACGGCGAAGTTTATGCACCTACGCTAGGCAACAATTCCTGGTTTAGCATAAGCAAGTTAGAGAACATAGGCATATCTGCACAATGCCCACCTTTATCAAATGCAACAATCAATTAAGAGATGGATGGTGTAGTGGAACATGTTTCCATCACAAAGCCGGTTGAAGAAATTAGAAAATCTATTCTTGAAAATGTCTACTCTTCCGCGAGGTACTTTTTGAAGAGAAAAGGGACAGAAAGGTGCTTTGACCCTATTTTATCATCTTTTGGCACTGATAGAAATCTGGTCTCTTATAATATTTACGGTAGAAACTCAGAAATTTTTATAAACAATTCAGAGGTTGATTTTGCCACAAAAGAAGTTAACTCTGTTTATTTTGGTAAAAACGAAAGTTCTACAATTTTTCTTTCGGCATCGACAAGCACAGATAGGACTTATTTGCAATCAGATTCTAGAGAGACAGAATACACTTTCGAAGGAACTTTTATTTTTCCTGCTCGGTTTTCAGGAAGCCATCAGATTTCTGAATCTTCAATATTCGGCTTAGCTGAAGTGTCGGCTTCAAATAATGACTTGGCTTTTGTGGGAGAAAATAACGCAGACTTTCATGTAAGGGTTGTGAAAGATAGTAAAAACTCTGATGATGTAAAATTCAAGATTGTTTCGGATTCTTCAATAATTTCAAGCGTGCAGACACCAACAATAAAAGATGTCTACAAAAACTCTAGATGGAATCTTGCTCTTAGGGTAGTTAAGGACACAGATATAAAATTTGTAACTTCATCATCGCCTTCTTATAGAGTTGAGTTGGTGGGTCACAATTACATTTTAAACAATCTACAGAATACCTTTACATTGACAGCCTCCCTTACAGATACTCAATATGAAAAGTTTCGAAATGCCAACAAGACAATCTATTTAGGTGCTCAAAGGACAAATATAACAGGGTCAGTCATAACGAAATCTGATATAAAAGTAATAGACTTTAACGCATGGAACGACGACCTAACTGATGAAGAGTTGCGTACCCGCGCTCAAAATCCTTCAATTACAGGTCGAAGTCTCCTTGGGTACACGGATAATTACAGTGCAACCAATGTAGCCACTAGTCAAAATAAAATTTTTCAAATTCAGTTTGGCGCTGTTTCGTCTTTGAACGCGTCCAATAAGATTGTCGTGGTTGACTCAACTTCTGGATCGTCAGATCAGGTTATAAAATATGGAAGTTTGATCGGGCACAAATACCAAGCAACTTCAACAGCTTTTCCTTCAGATCAGTCCAATGTGATTCAGAGAGAGTTTTTACCTGTCGTTAGAAACATAGGGATAGACAATGTTCACGGAGAACAAGGAATTGCTGTAAAGAGTTCAGAAATTGACAAGTTCACACTCTCTTCTAGACCGCAAAGTAAACTCTTTTCTTTTGAAAAGAGCATGTACCAAGTTATTTCTCGGGAAATGGTTAATTTTCTTGGAGGCATGAAAAGCTTTAACAACCTAATTGGAGAGCCTGTAAATAAATATAGGAAGAGCTATAAAATGCTCGAAACGCTAAGGCAAAGGTTTTACGAGGTAGTAGAAAATGAAAGTGAACTTGATAGGTTTATTAGTTATTTTCGGTGGATCGACAAGTCAGTAGGGTGCTTCCTTTCACAGTTGGTCCCCGCCACGGCAGACTTTAACACAGGATTAGAAGATGTTGTAGAATCTCATGCATTAGAAAGAAACAAGTTTGACCACAAGGCACCGCTAGTAGAAAGAAAAGAATATGATAGTGGGTTAGAGGCACAAATTTTAGCTATAAATGAATTACTTTATGATTGGGAGCACGGCCACTTTTCAAGTGATGAAGACCAGAATTCCCTGTGGCAAAAAGATAGAAAAGAGAGAACGGGAGATAGGGAGACATTAAGAAAAGTTGTGACAACTGTTGTCGATGGGTCGACTTACGCTTTAAGAAACTTCTCCAGACCATATAAGTTTTCTGTAGATAAGCAAACTTTACTAAACATAGGTTCAAATAAGAATGCCACACAAAACATAGACCTCTACAAAATAGTTAATGAAGGGAAAGAAATAACTATAGACTCTTCTGATATTTATGAGTTCAAAAATAGTGACGGGTCAAGCCCATCTGAAAAGAAGAGATATGTCGCAAAGACAAACACTTCAGATACTGATAATTATCTAGATGGGGATGCAGATTTAATTCTTCCGTTTTCACTCCACAGTTCTTCAGTGGGTAAAGATTTTGATGTTTTCAAATCAGGCCTGAAGATAACAAATAATCATGATAGCGTACCAGCACTTCAAAGTCCATTTATAAAGAGTTTGGTTGGAGGCATGCCTCATCGTAATGTTAAAGTGGGCACAGCCGCAGGAGATAGACCAGAGGCATATGACATCTCTTCATCCGCGGATACACTAGTGATAAAACAGGCCTCTGGGCCAAAGTCTATGTTTCATCGAGATTTGGTTGGCGCAAGATTTTATCACATAGCAAATAAAAAGTCTATAGAATCACCACTTACACTTGGCAATTATTTAAAAGATTACGAGATTGTAATGACTAATGGTAGAGCATTAAATAATAATTATCTCGTAGAAAACGAAGGTCGATTCTTAACAGGAGGGTTAGTTACAAACTCATATATTTCTGGAAACACAGATTTTTATGCTCCACCAAGACCTGCTAGGGATCATGTAATTGTAAATAGATTTTCCTCACCAGGTGGACCAGACACGCATGGCGCTTATGCCAGAGACCGCGAAGCCGGAGAGTTCTCTGTTTATAACACCATCAACTATAGAAATTCAATAGTTAGAGATGTGGAGAATGCATTATCATCTGAGTTTTCTGAAAAGTTTGGATATCGATCATCAAGTGCAAGTCAAGCATCAAGGCACATGACTAATAGAAACTCTAGATATTTTACAGGATCTTCAGGAGAAGAATTTTCTCATGATAACAATTATGTTCAACATCCAATACCGCAAAATGATTTCGGCTATGCGTGGGTTTCAAAGTCTGTAAACGAGAATGTTTACAGTTTCCTTAGTAAAAATGAAAACGCGGGCCACCAGCACGTTTTTAACATCTCTGGTGCATTGAAGTCTAGCCAAACAATAGAATTTTTAGAATCATCACAACTAGTGACTAACTTAGACTTCGTAAACTTAAATACTTTTTCTACTAGAAGTTTATCAACTTCATCTAACATGTTGGTGTCTTCTGGTGGCTTGAATTCTATAATTTTGAATCGCCAAGGCCCATACGGCTGGCCAAGTTGGAAGCAAATAAAAGGTGAACAGCACCCCGTAGCAAGAAGTCACAAGACAAACAACAAGATTTCAATCGTCTACAGGGAAGAATCTGGTAAAAAAGTCGCTTTTACTGACTCAATGAAAGGAGGCTACAGGTTTGACCACAAAGACACAATAGATAAGAACACCGTGAAGACATCCGCTCGCCTAGTAGAAAATTACGATGAAATGTTTATAACATCTAGGTTTAATCCTTTAAACGTAAATTTGACCTCCATGGGTAGAAATTCTCTTACATTAGAGAATTTAGATGTTCTCATGGGTCAAGCAACAGAATCACCAATATCTAGCCTAAATCAATGGTCTCAGCACCTCATGTGGTTTAATGATGAGCACTACATGTCTTCTTTGGCAAGAGGAGTTAATGATAACCAATCTGGGATTTCTTCCGGAAACGATGCATTTACCTTTATAGATTCCAATAACTCAGTTATAGACTCGAATTTAATTGGTCCGCTGCTAGGAGGCCTGAGCAATGTACCATCAGTCTCTATGAAGGCCTCTGTTCAGAATAAAATTTCTGGATTTGCCCAAAGAAAATTATCAGACCTAATTGTTGATGGAAATGTAGACAATCCAGAACTTTGGACGAATTTCATAGATGAAAGTAGATTTAGATCTGATGTTAATCTTGATTTGTTGAGAAGTTACCTAGTGGAAGGTTCTCAAAACGGCTTTATGAGAGAGATGAATTACATAGAGACGATTTACCCAAGAGAGATCAATACTTACACAAAGAATGCGAGACAGAGAGAAAACTTTATTTTCTTTGGTTGGAATAGTAATCGATCAAACAGAGAACTAATTCTGAGTGGAAATTTCTCCTACCCATCAGCGATTATTGATGCTTCTTATAGTCGAATGTTTTTTATTCCAACTGCAACTACGCAAGAGGAAGATTTTGAAAAATCTTACTTTAATAAGTATGAAATAATAGACTTAAACTCAACAGGATCTGAAGCTTCAATATCTAGCAGCACTTACATCACTGGAAGTAAGTGGGTCCTAGACTCTCGAAGTGATTTTTCTACAAAACCAGTTAATCTAACTTCTTCATATTTTACTGATGGCGACGCCTTTTTAAGAACAAGAGATCAGGGAACAAGAGGTGAAGGTATTTTACAGAACGATTACAGCATCTTTGGCCTAGGCTACAATGGTTTGCGAGGCGCACCCCCGTTTGCACCTTTGTACAACAGAAGAATCCCACAGGCTTACAGTAACAATATTTACTTAGCAGGAGAAGCAAAATGGGAAGCGGCAGACAGCAGGACCGGTCCATTCTATGACACATATGAGGATTATGCAGCGGGCATAAAAACCGTAGGACAAAACTATTCTTTAGTTCCAGAATTTAGAATAACAAAACACTTCGAAGAATTCATGAACACTAGGGATCCTCAATCTATGTCACCAGATAGCTTTTTGGAGTTGACCGGTGCTATTTATCATTCATCTTCTGGCAACTTATCGGTTGGGACTCAATTTTTTGAAACTTACTCAATGTCTGATTTTATGAAATATTTTCACCCTGTCCAAGAGGAACTACACGCTTCCGGTTTGGGTTTGAAGCCCGGGAAATTAACCTTGAGATGTCAAGCAGTTAAAAGGTTCTTACCCTACAGGGGATTTTACCCTGCAGAAAGAGTTGTACAAATTGCAGATATTTTTGAAAGCAATTACTTAAAAGATGGGTCTTTCGAAACAGACTACATGATTAATAACTCAATAACTAAGAATGATGCAGATAAATATCTGCGACTAAGAATAGATAATTCGAAATCTCAAGTAATAAAGCCCATAATGGCACCCGGTGTTCTTATGAACTCGATAAAGACTGGACTGGCAGTGGATTATCCGATTTTTTCTTCATCGGTTACTAATGGAATTAATCATATTTTTGAATTCAACGTAACTTCTTCACTACAAAGACACTCAGACCTAGGTCTCGGCTCAAGCACTTGTTTTACAGGTTCTCTTCTAAACTCGTCAATTGATGCCGGCATCCCCAGAATAAAAGGTTCGGTTTCAGATCGCATATCTTTTGAAGATTTGTTGGACCCATCTAGACTTTACAACAAAGTTATTTTTGATAATGAGCCACACCCAAGTGCAAGTTTGCTATACGGACAAACAGAACACCTTAGGGTGCTTGATAGACCAGCTGTTTTCGGATCTGTTGACAGAGCGGCTTCTAAGAGATTTTCATCAATCGTCTTCTCAAATACTAAATCTAGATTTGCAAATAATCTATATCCATTTCAGGATGCGGTAAATAATTTTTGTGCTGAAACAGTTAATTTTTTCCTAGAGGATGGAAAATTGCAAACAGCAATTTCAAGTCCTCACCCGCAAAGATTTGAGAATTCTGAATACAAAATGAGGGTCTATGTGGTCAATGACGGAGTCACAATGTATGACAGGCATTCAGCATTTGGGCCTCCCGTCGATGAAGGAAATCCAGAAGTAACAACTCACCATCTTTTAGACTCTACAATTCAAGGAATTGCTGCATCTGGAACGATAATCTTTAACTCTTCAGATAGTGTTGCATCTAAGGTTGATTCAACCATAACTATTACAGATTATCTGAACAACGCAACAACTTATCAGTTTATAGAAAATATTTCAGGCTCGTCAGCCACTGGCTCTATAGGGATAAGCAACACATCCTTATGCCCAACTGACCAACAGCTCGGCGCCACAGTTACCATACCAAATTTTAACAATAGCCCTTCAGCTGTAACTTATCAGTTTGTAAGAGATGTAACTGGACGCTCAGCTTCAGGTTCTATAGATGTTCCAACTCAGACAACTCTAGTACCAGCAGACCAAACAACCGGTGCAACCATTCGAATTGACGATCATGACGGTGCGTTCAGTAGCTACAAATTCGTAAGAAACAGAACAGGGGCAACTGCAACTGGGTCAGTAAATTTTGATTCTGCAACAAACACAGGGATCGATGGAGACACGGTAACGATTAAAAACTGGAATGATTCATCAACAAAGACTTATGAATTTGTGAACAATACTGCTGGCACGGTTGCTTCGGGGTCGTTAACTTTCGATTCGCTTGAGGACAGAAGCCTTATCGACAGAGCACAAGTTCAAATCAGAAACGCTTCAAACACAGCAAAAACTTTTGAATATAGAACAGAAAAAACAGCCCAACAAGGAACTATAGAATTTAGTTTAGACTATTTTCCAAATTTGCAAGCGGATGATATATCTTTGCACAGATATTATGGAAATGGCGCGCCACAGAATTTGAGTAAAACCACCGGCATGCAACCCCAAGCGATTGTGCATGTTCGTGCAAACACCGGCTCTGAAGCCGGCAACGAGATGAGAAAATTTATCTTTACAGCGGACGACCATTCAGAGAAACCAGATGCTGCATATATAGACTTTACACACCTTTACAATCACAATGGTGAAAGCCAATTTCAAGATGCCAGCTTCGGAAGTGTTTTATTTAATTACTCCGGAGCACTTAATGGTCAAAAGTTTACTATAAAAGATGTAGATTATCACCCTGGAATCACACACATAAACAGAGTGGTTGGGACAACATCATCTGCAGGCGCAGTCTACAATGAGGATGATTTGGGCGCTTTTAAGCACCTGGTAGCCTACCCCAGCACTAGTGACCCTTACAGGAAACCTGACCCGGAGGACAGGCAAACTACAATAACTTACAAACTAGCTACAGGTAATGGTTCAACATCAGACTATGTAACCGATATGTCTAACCCCGGTGAACTTATTATTAACATTAGTGGTTCGAATGCTTATAAGACGCCACTAAGAATAGCGCAAGCTGTTCGCGATGCTATAAACAAGAGGCAATCATTCGAGGGCTGGACGCCGCGACTTACAGCATCAATTGAGGCGCAAAGATCATTTGCTAGATTTAGCTTTGCACACATAACGAGTACACCTGATTCAAACTCAAGCTGGAATGATAGTGATCCAGTTCCTGGCACATGTGGCACTCATGCGGCCGAACTTGAAAATTTTAAAATTACTATTTTTAGTTTACCTCATTTTGGGGAGAAGCATGAAGAAAACACCAGCAATCTCCTCCGGGCAACCAAGCCGGCTCTGTACTCGAAAAAGTTTCAATTTGTAACCTCTTCATTTGCCGGCAGAGATACCGGCGCCGAACGCGTCATAATTTCATCGTCTCTTCATGGCTGGTTTGATGGCGAGCAGATTGCAAACAATTTCCAATCCGCGCTCTCGTCTGAGTTCGCGGCTAATAGTCGTTACCTCGCCTCAACCCGGGTTGGCTCTATAGTTAAAATAGAGTCTATGCATTATTGCCCACTCTCTGAATTCGCTACCATTACGTTTGACCAAACGGACGTAAAACGCGGAACTTTCTGCATAAACTACAATTCCGCAAGCTATGCGGATTTTAATGAATTTAATCACCATGAAGACGTTGTTCGTCTGACAGGGTCAGTTACCTCAATGTTAACAAACTTAGATGGCCATGATCCCACGGGCTTAGGCTTAAGTGGCGATAACAAATGGCATGGTTTTGGCGGGGGATATGTGAGGCTTAAAATTCAATCCTTGGTGGGTGGAACTGGAGCAGACATTTCTACCCCTGCCCAAGCTGCATCTTCTTGGGCAGCATGGAGTAACTCTAATGCTGCATCCTCCGAAGGTGAGCTTTTTAATCTTGGAAATTCAACTAGTGGAGATGGATCAAAAAGGTGGCTAGACTTTATTGGAGGGACAGATGGGTCGGAGAATGGTAGCTTGCATGCAAACCCAAAGGGTGTTACTTTATCATTTACATCTTCACTTACTGGTGACGGCAGCAATGCGGATAGGTTTGAGAACTCACTAGGTGGATATAGAGTTGTAGACACTTATGACTATTTGTTATCCAGAACCTCAGCTGAAATTGTCTCAGAGTATGGAAGTGGTCCGTTCATGACTGAAGTTTATAAAGATTCCATCTCCAGCGCCGTCTTCGCGGATAACAGTCCAGGAGGCGCCGCAGCATTGTCACTTGCAGTTCTTGAGCAGACAGCTAGTATAAGATTGATATCAGCTATAAATTTTTCGGCACAATTGATTAATTCCCCTGAAAACAGGTTTACTGCACAAAAGGTGGCTCACCACATGCCGAACATCCCAATGATCATTGGCGCCGATGCAAATCGTTCTGGTAGCTTCGGCGGATTCTCCTTTTCTGATTTCAAGGGAATAAAGATAACAACGGACTACACAGGGTCTCACCGAAACGGCCTGTTTGAATACATACCTATTTCTTTCTCCGCGGGGAAAGCTGTTCAGAGTCATGTGTACACGGGTGATGAACTTTACCCGGCTTTTGAGCAAAATATTATAAGAATGAGTGGGAACTATGACGGCCCCGGCAGTACACGCGCTTTGATACCGAATGCGTCAATCCCAGATGTTAGAACAATTAATAAAGACTTTGACGGCACCGGCGGTCTAAACTTAACAGGTGTGAATGAATTGTCTTCATCTACCACAATCACTGGAGGACAGTTTGCTGAAAATCCAACAAATGCTTCTTCGGACGCAGCTTCTGCAGGTAACGATATATCCGGCGGCTCAAACGTTTGTGTGGTGGCAATTCCAATAGGAGCATCCAAAGCCGATTGCGCAAGCCTCACTCGAACAGCCATTCTTAGCGCAAACGGACTCTCTGGAATGAGCGCCACAAGGTCTGGTAACACACTTAATATGGCCTACACGACAGTAGGCAATCACGACAAAACCATAGCCACCAATAGTGATTACATAAACGCACCAGCCGGCGGAACCGGAATGAAAGGGGGCACACCCGCCATTTCAGAGACAAACGGCGCCGCCATGGGGAATGGTAACATCGCAGTTGTTGTGAATGATTGCAGCACTATTGATGAAATAAGAACCCGGTTCACAGCATCCATCGACACAGCACAGGCAAATGATTTCACATTTTCGCTAGGAGGAAGTTCGCCATATCCAGTTAATTTAACAATGCCATATGCCAACTCGGCCTCGGCCGGCGACCGCAAGATAACAGGGACTGGACACTTCTCTAGTAGGGTCGGTGGTTTTTCAAGAGGTGTCAAGACATTAACTTTCACAAATGGCCAAAGAGTTGACTCGGCTACTGGCTGGGAAGGGAGCGCGGATAGCCACATAGCTATTATCGTAGGTTCAGCTGAAACATATGCTAACTCAGTTTCCAACCTAGCACAATCAGTAATTGCATCGAGCATTTCATCTTCCGTGAAAGCAGGTAATGAAAGTATTGACACGTCTGTAAGTTCAAACACATGTACTTTTACTCAGACTCAAACAGGATCTAGAGGCAATCATTCGATCGATGTGATCAATAGCAATGGTAGCAGTTTGGGATCTTCTAGTATCGGCCACTTCAAGGGCGGCGTTGATGTTCTGAATTTTCCACAATCAGTGTCCCGCGTCGACACTGCGACTGGTTGGAGTACTTACTATGGCTCTGCAACAAACACGAACATATCTGTCCGAATAGGCAGCACGAATACTGTTACCGCCCAAAGACTTTCACAATCAATCGCCGGCAACAGCGACATCGCGCCAAGCATCTTGAGTTCCACGGTACATGTCACTCAGAGCGCCGCGGGCACGGCAGGCAACCAAGAGATAACTTTTGCAAACAACAACGGAAGCAGCCTTTCCGCTAATGATGTAGAAGGGTTCAACGGAGGTGTTGCTGCAGCATCGTATACAACAGGTCAAGCTATAGGCGGAGGGAACACAAACATTGCAGTAGTTATAGGGCAGAGAAATGTTAACAACGAATCTGGTAGCAACTCATATAGAACTCTGACAGAGGCAAGAAATGAGCTTAAAGATGCGGTCGTGGCAAATCAAACCTCAAATATTTCAACTTCTACAACCTCTACGGGTGATGGCCAGCTTCTTATACTGACCCAGCGCGGCACCGGATCGGTCGGTAATGTTACAATTACAAATAGTAATTTTCTTTATTCTGATGATGACATCACTGGGTTTGAAGGAGGAACTAATTTTGTTCAGGGAACCTTAGAATATCTACCGGTCACTGAGGTTATCTCGGGGTCTCACGGGTTCCTTCCTTATGTGGCGCCATTTTTGGATAGAAACACATCGCCCTATGTAGAGTTGGTCTTTAACCCTTCAGCAGCCGGCGAGTACACTATTCCAGAAATTTTAAACGACTTGACAGTAAATTATTACAACATGCCTGCGCCGTCGAATGCCGGTTCAAACACAAATTACAAAGAAGCAATGGTTTTATCTGCAAGCATTAACTTTAAAAACTTTGTAAAGCTTAAGTCGGATCACTTGCTTGGCGATTTTGCAACCAGAGCAGAACAGAAGAGAGCTTTAGACTCGACAACTTCAGACCTGTTCAGGTGGGTGATTCAGCCAAAGTGGGAAACACCAATTTTAGATTTTTCTACAGTGACAGCATCAGCTTTAGATTTAACAGATGGTTCGACTCAACAAGTGACAGGCTCTCCTTGGAAAGTCAGATACCAGGATAATTATTATGACTTCTATAAGTCAGCTAGCGCGCCTTACTTGACAGCTTCAACTGGCATGTGGCACCAAAGCGGTTCAGTTATAAAAAAAGAATCAGATCAGGGTTATTACATGGTAATCGAGTCCGGCGATTTGGATAATGATGACATCTACTCTTCAAAGGATTTAGCTAAAAAAGTAGGATTCTTAACAGGCCAAGAAGACAGAAGAAGTTACAAGCTTGGTCAACTTGCGGAAACAAAAGAGGTTTATGAAGCGGTAGTTGCTATTCCTTTTTACAACGACCCTAAGGATGGAATTACATTTTTCAACTTAGAGGAAAATTCTTATACTAGAGCCCTAGATTTGAATCGGGAAAAGAAATCCACTTTTGCTAGGAGTGTTACACTCACCGGGCTTTCTGAATCAGAAAAGGATCTGTTGAGAAGCCAATACAAGAGCAGCTATAATTCTCCTGGCACTAATGCCGTTGAAAACATAGCCTATCAATTAAGGATGATGGAAAAATTTGTGATCCCGCCTCAGTTTGACTTTATGTCTGACACGTTTAATTGTGAAAGAACGTCACCATTTGTGCAATATATCTTTCAGTTCCACACTGAGTTCACTAAGGACGATTTAGCTAGCATGTGGCAGAATCTTTATCCAACATCTGCAGATTCGGCCGCAACCACCCAGCATTCTGCCCCATTCGCGCGAACCCACATAGGAAAGCCACATGATGTCGAATATATTTCTAGCTACCTAAATACATCTGGCATTGATATGTTCCGCACAAGAACTTCAAACTACAACAATCCAGAAGAATTTTTGCAAAATGAAGTTAGGTGGATTGTTTTCAAGGCCAAACAGAGAGCCATTAGTGAATATCAGAAAATAGTTATAGACTCAATTACAGACGGTGTAACGAGAAATTTAGAATCAATAAACAACAGCTCAGTAAAAACAGCTTTTAACGAGGTTCAATTGAAGAAAATAAGAGGTGAAAGTGTACCTGCATCAAACTGGCCTTATGATTACTTTTCTTTGGTGGAACTAGCAAAAATAGAAACAAAAGTTGATTTTCATGATGCTAGGTTTGTAAAAGAGTCTGGGTTCACAACTCAGCAGTCTGCGTTTACGTCTGCTGAGCAAGGCTCTGAACCGATGCAATTCGAGGTTGTGGAGGGTCAGGACGAACCAGAATCAGCGACAACGTCTTCATCTGCCAATGTAGCAGAAAAGATGGTCTTTAGAGAGTTACTGTTGGCAGACACAGATGTTCCATCCACACGCGTTTTTAACGTTTCCGATGCTGCCATCGCCCCGGGAACCGAGCAGGTTTTCGTTAATGGGATTTTACAGTCTATAGGCTCCGGAAATGACTACACTATTTCCGGAACACAGTTAACCTTGACATATGATTTAAATCAGGGAGACTCTGTAGTCGTCTCATACGTAAAGGAGTAAATAAATGGAATTCTTTAATAAGAAAGAAGAAGTCATAGAAATAAAGTTGACTCAATTCGGAAAAGATCTCTTGTCCAGAGGCGCCTTCAAGCCTGTATTTTATAGGTTTTTTGATGATGATATAGTGTATAATTCAATCAGGGGTGGGTTTGACGAACACCAGAACGACACACAGGTAAGAATCCTAGAAGAAACTCCAAAACTTAAAACTCAGTCTATAACTATGGGCATAGAGACGAGGTTTTTGATAGAGCAGGAATTAATCGAGGCAGAAACTAGGTCACTCTTTCAACCAATTCACAAAAGCGCAGATCCCCATGTTCAGGAAAAAATTCTGCTTTACCCTATTGGGTCTCACAATGTAGATACTGAGCATGCGCCGAGAATAAAGGTTGCCGCCTTGGACGAAAAATTTGAACAAGGTATAACTTTTTTAAACGGTACAGGGTCTGGAATATCAAAAAATATACCTCAACTTTCAATTACTTCTAGTTTTCTACTATCAGAAGACCGGTCGGATTTAACAGAGCCTACTCTTGTAAATGCAGAATCTTTTTTCAACTTAGCAAACAGAGAGATTGTTTTTGCAGATAATTCAAAAATTTCTATTTCGGGCAAAAGCTTGTTAATTGATTTAGAAGAATACAATGTTTTTAATGGTTTAGACAATTTTGAGCTAGAAATTTACGAAGTAGTTAAAAGAAAAGATGATAAGGTTTTGACTAGGATAATTGATCTAAATAAGGTTAATGAGCTATTTCATATAAAAACTGATAATGATGTTCAAGAAGTTGAAGAGAAAACAAGAAGAAAAAGTAATTATTATAGGTCAGACGAGAATTAAACTATGTTAGGTAATATAACAAATTTTCCAATTTTAGCCACTAAGAGAGTGACGATCTCAATGGGCAATGATTTTACCCCCGGTCAGTCGACGTCCTACACTAGGGAGATGACCCCCTCTGAACGAGCATCTCTGCGCGCTGAATATGATGCAGCCGAAAGAAATTACAGTAACGCAACAGACTCCGCATCAAGGGCACAATTCCGATCGGAAATGGATGCCGCAGAAAGAGTTTTAGACTCTAACTACATAACAGAGTCAACACCTGTTGCTGGATTTAACAGGCAATTCGGAAAAGTAAAAGTAGAGTTTCTAATAAAGTCTAGAGAACCAGGAAGCATCAGTAGATGGTTTCAAGAATCATTTACTAGCTATGCCCAATACTTAAAAATAGTCTTTATGGTACTCGATGACACGTCTGCCCCTTTGGCAAACTTTCTCTCACAGCCAGAAACTAGATATCAAAGTTTAGCTAATTTGTCTACTATAGAGATTTTAGGAAATAGATTTAACAGAGATGTAGGAAGTGTTTCATTCTCGGAGGTTTTGCAGAACAACAGCTTTACTTCTACTCCAGTTTCAGATTTGTCAGGCGATTATCACCACGACATTTATCACGAGATTGAGATAGAACTAGATCAAATAAGTTTTGAAGAAACAGAGAAGGTACACCTGATTGGTTTCATGCACATGGATGTCGACTCTTTTATAGCAGACAAAGGAATTGTGAGAGACCCATCTACACCACACCCCATAGAGTCGAGAGGATCAGAGTTAATTTATGATCTCTTGCTCAAGAGAACAGATCAGAACCTAGAGGTTCAAATGTTTAGGAACGTTTTTTATGTAAACGAACAGACCGATCGGGGTGTTAGCTTAGAGCCATATTATGGGCCCGCTCACTATCACGGAGAATCAAATCCTGGTCCGGGCGGATACATTGGCTGGATGGCTGGTTTTCCAGGTGCAGACATGGGCCCAAGACTAGAGGTTAGGCAGATAAGAAATAATAAAGTTTTTTCGAGCTTACATCAGACTCAAGAAACGGATAGCTTTTCTTTGGCAGCTAGAACAGGATTTCCAGACGCTCCCACAGGAGATCTTTTAGAGTCTTATCTTAGATCCACAACAAACAGAGAAGATCTATTAAATGATTCAATAAGAATTGAAAAGTTGATTCAAGCATCAGATTTTATTGAATCTACAAGGGGCAATAATTTTATGAAACCATCAGATACATCTATGAATTTTGTGACAGCCGTTACATCTCAGGATCCAGAATCCGGTGAGCTTTCTAATGAAAACAGCAATCACTCCGTAATTGTTGGAGTAGATTATTTTAGACTAGTGCGCGACCGATCAAATTATGGAGATATTTTAAACTTTCACAATAACTCTGGTAATAGAGAGATTGTAGAAAGAATCCTCGCGGAATCAAGAATTTTAAATTTGCAAGTCAAAAGGGAAAGGGTAACCAATAATCCATATAATTTTAACCACAATGATGGACTCGCATATGTAACCTATGACTTAAACGAACCCAGTGTAAGATTGGTTAACTCTCAGGATAAATTTCTTGAGTCTGAAATTGATAGTCCTAGCGTTTATAAAAATAAATTAATAGAAGCTTCCTCGCAGCTGTGCTCGATAAAGGAAATAGAGCTTACTCAAAGATCACCAATGACTAGGGATCTTGCATCTGGGCTTGAAGTGTCCGGAGGATTCGAGCCGGTCCCGGGATATAATAGATTTTTTTATTTGAAAGATTTTGATCTGTTTCATATATTCAAACTGGAAAATACAGGCACATCTTAAGTTTTATTTTAGAGGATGGAGTTTCAATAGTTATCAGACAAATACTAGATGATTTGAAAGAATCAGAGATGGAAATGTCAAGCTATCTTGCGGAAGCAGAGCAACCAGTAGTTAAAGATGGTTCCGGTAATTATATGGGAGGAAGTTACGACTACTTAGTAAATGATTTTCATGAGACGTTTAGAGAGAAAGATTATTCTTCTACAATTGATTTTGCTGTATCGATCTACCAGGAGGCGACTCTCATGATTTCTGGTGATCAAATGGGAGAACAGCAGTCACAAAGCTTGGCAACGTCCTTAGGGCCTAGGTCCACAACCTTACCTGTTTTATCTGATTTTATAAAAACTATAGCGACTTTAATTAGCATTTTTGAATCAATTTTAGCCCAATCAGGAGATCTGCAGGACGACATGGATTTTAAAAAACAGGGAGAAACTTATGTCCCCGGTGCCGGAACTGGAAGTAAAGCAAGAACTATAGAGGTTGAAATAAATTCACTGGAGATAATTGAAGCTATTTCTGAGGGCGCCATCGTTGCAAATTACTCTGTCTTCCAAACAACCTCTGGAGAAGGAAAAGATATGACTCCAGAAACGCCAAACTTAACTCTTCTTGATTATGTGCGTAGGGTTAATCTTGTTCCGTTTATGGCTAAAGATGATTCAATTACACCCGCGTCTTATTCAAAGTTTGCTTCTTCTCCGTTTACAATAAAAGAGATAGTTACGATCCCTAAAACAAAGTCGACTGGTAAGAATTATAAACTTCCTGGTAGTTGGGGCAAGAGAAAGAGAACAAGAAAGCGCAATGATAGCAAGTCCGGCGTACCGCCACAACTTATTGCTGCTAATCAAGACCGACGAGGCAGGCGCACAAAGCAAGGAAACGACAAGAATGAAAAAGATCTCGGGCTAGCCGGCTCTTTGAAGATTAATTTAGCTAGCTCCTTTCGCAAGCCTTTGAAAATATATTCTAACAAGTCCACACCTACTGTTATTTCTACAGCGGTGTCCTTCGCCAAACTAAATGAAAAAAAACGAAACAATCAAATTTTAAAAATAAATTCTATGAGATCTAAAACAAATGTAACCTCAGGATTTGCTAATAAGCCTTCATCTTCAAGTGCATTCGGATCATTCTTGAGTGCCGGCATTACATTGACACCGCTTGTTACCTTAACACCGGGTTTAACTAGAGGCTTAAGCTTGGCCAGCCCCAGTGCCACCAAACTGCTGTTAAAGGACATTTTTCAAAAAGCAGAAAGAGATAATTGTTTGGAACTTTCAGACGAACTCAAAGCGACGCTTCAAGCAGCCGCCTTCAATGGAATCACAAGAGAAGAGGTTATTGAGATCGCAGAGAAGAATTATTCTGATTTAAATCATGCAACTTCCGTGTTGGGGCCTGTTTATAACACTATAATTCCTTTGTTAGGTTCATTGCAGGCAATTAACGATAAAATTTCGAAAATAAAATTTTCATCAACAAGTGAAAAAGAAAAATATGAAGGCGCCCCACAGGAAACTGCAAAGAAGAAGGGGTCTGGGGTTGTGAAGTTTATCCCATATGAAAAAGAAAAATCAGATTTTGTAATGGCAGCCCCTGGCATGAAATCTAAAAAACTAACAATTTCTGAAATTTCAAAAATTGCTCCCCCCGTTGATGGTGTAGAGAAGTTTGTTATGGTGAAGATTGAGCCAAAAAAGAAAGAAGATGGAATAGTTCCTGTTAACAATGGGTACTTATTTAGGGTTTAAAAATGGTAGATTATAGAGAAGATCCTTGTAAAGAGGAAGAACAAAATGAGCGCCCGGATCCTTATGCACCGGAAATCCCACCAGCCACACCAAGGGCTCTGGAATTACCTACTGCTGCGTTCCCGGTCCGCACATCGGCGCCAATAGATAGGGAAACAATCAGGTCCAGTGCTTTGATAGAGAAATTTTCCTTAAACGAAGGGCATAGCCCCGGCAGTTTGAGGTTACCATCGCAGGCTTATTTAGTGTCTGAGTGGCAAGATAATTTAGATTTAGTAGACTCATTTCGATACGTGGGAGCCTTTAATTATCAGTTTCAGGGTAATACAAATTTAGCTTTTATAAACAGAACTTTAAGTGTAAATGAAAAG
>MDTG01044454.1_pt1 | contig 21196 bp, 18 predicted proteins | sample 811421 | NCBI WGS metagenome assembly MDTG01 (sample SAMN05326645, study PRJNA326480) | marine metagenome | isolation source: seawater | place: Pacific Ocean: South East | collected 2011 | reverse complement strand
CGTGCCCCCAACATTTTTGGACTTCCAACCAAACCGCGAGCGTATCCACTCGTTGTCCGGGTGCGCTGCACTGCGAGTCGCCCTTGACTGCTTGTATGCATCAACTGCACGGAATACCGTGTCCCGGTTGTTTGACAGTCGAGGAGTGCTGAACGGAAGGCACGAATGAGCAATGTTCTTTAGCACAAATTTGTCTCCCGAGGAGTCCAAGAATGCGACGAATCCTTCTGCTGCATTGCTGGAGGTAATCATTCCTCGACAAAAGTAAGAATCGCACGCACCGGAAGCATACCGGTACACGGGTCGCGCAACATTTCTGTCATCGCGCACCAATGTATTGTAGCAGCAATCCATGTCCGGAATGGCTACTCGGTGCGGGTCGGTGCTCGGGCTTGCATTATCCCCAATGGTTCCCACCACAAATCCAAATGCTTCGGCAGCGCGCAACAGTATGCGAGCTCGGTTCCGCTTGGCCGCCGATTCAACACGCCTGAGAGCAGCAGCTCCCGGACTTCCGCTTTCTGAAAGCGCAGATTCGAGCGTTGCGCCTGCCTTGAGAGCCGAAACCAACCTTGCGTGAAATGTCTGTCCTGCCACTCCAGAGCCGGCCTTACAAACTATGTAATAGTCCTTGTGACACCTGCTCATTCCCGTTTGGCTTAGTTCCGGAGACTTGTTTTGCAGGGCGCTGTAAAGTCCCACGCAACACCCGGGTCCATCAAAACCGGCTTCCCATCGCTCGGTGTCGCGTTCCTGAGAGTCTCCGTCAAGCCGTGGTCCCACTTGAAGATCAGGGTCTGCCATTTCAGATGGGATAGAGTTCACCAACGCTTTTAGTGCATCTGACCTTTTTGTAGAGTTGTTGAGTAGGAATTCGGCCTTTTCCGAAGGCACGCGGAGGACCGAAACTCCACAAAACCAGTTTGGCGAAAAGATCTCGGGATTGGGCTCCGGTTCACTGGCTGAGAACCGAACCACGCAATTCTTGAGCGATCCACTTTCTACTGAGCGACTCGCTTGAGGCAAAACCACGCACTCGTCGCACACGCGCAAGGCGCCCATCAAGTAGCTTCGAAGCTTCGTATCGATTTCCAATCCGTCGATCGTGACTAGGCGTGCCATCGCTTGTCGTTTTGTTTTGCCAACCAATGTAACTAACACCACACTCAAATAGCGACGCTCCACAACTTATTGGCCGACGTCTTGCTCAGCGCACGTGTCGGCGCCGTACCGTATCTTGGTTTTAATTTACAGGATAAACGGGGCACTGTGTGCGTCTGTTCGTCGCACGGCATACGGGACCTCTCGCTCTGTAAAGTGGCGCCGGTAAGAAATCTTGTTTTAGAATTTGCATAGTAGTTTTTACTGGCACCTAATCGGCGCCAGTACAACTAACCCTCTTACCAATCATCTCCCATAAGCACACGCACGCGCACCTCTTACACAGAACAAGCAAGAACAAGCTGGACAGGAGAGATGAAGCGTGCACGCGAACCCGATGAAGCAATGACTGTAAATACACTGTCCAATGAATTTCTGTGTCCGATCACCGGAGAGTTGCCGCTTGATCCCGTTATGGCAGAGGATGGAAGAGTGTATGACCGACGTGCCATTGAGCGATGGTTTAAAGAAAAGGGAATGTGTAATGCAGTGTCGCCCATGACCGGAAAACCGATGGGAACGTCGTTGATAAACGCATACCAATTCCGAAACGCAATTGAGACAATGGTGAAGAGTGGATCTCTTGAAAAGGAAATGGTGGACAACTGGAAAAGGGGAATGTGCATTGAGAGAGTGGTTCAAAACACAAACAACATGGCAGACGGTGGAAACGCGGTTGCGATGCGCAGGTTGGCGTTTTGGAATCGCGACGGACGTTTTGGGTTCAAAAAAGATACGCGAGAAGCTGTCAAATGGTTTGAAAAGGCGTCAAAAAAGTTTGATGCCACCGCCACTGCGGCATTGGGAATAAGCTACATAAACGGAACAGGAAACAATCGAAACCTTGTCTACGGAATTCATCTAATCACAAGGGCCGCAGAAATGGGGTCTGAGCACGCGGCTGCACTTTTGGCAAACCTAATGGAAGAAGGCAAGCTGGAATTCCCAAAGAATGACACTTTTGCGGAACTATACTATGTTCAGGCACTGTCTTCCAACATCAAAGACTCGAACAAGAAGCAAAGGTCGAAGGCCAAAGAGTTTCTAAAGAACGTAAAGAGCGTGAAGTCTACTTGTAATTAGAAAGCCCGTCTGCGTCTAAAATCTCAAATGCATTTTTTTGTTTTGACTCAATGCCCACCAATCTCACGACCAATGTTAATTTTCTTCTGCATCTCTATCAATTCGTCAAGCCGAGCTTGCTCGGCCTCTTTCAACTTCCTTCGCCTCGCGTGTCCGGCCGCAATGCTTTCTGCTTTGCCTTCTTCGGATCTGTGCCTGTGTGACGCAAGATTGTTTAGGGCCCGTTGAATGGAATGATTGCGCACACGGTTCCCCGACCATTTTTGTTCACGCGGCGCCTTGTCGTGAGCTCTTACTGGCTCTTGTCGTTCAGTAACAAGCGACGTATGTGAAGGAGACGGCAACGGCGACGGCAACGGCAGAGGAGAGTCATTGTCGATGTCAGTGGCAACGTAGTCATGCGTATCGCTCAAATATTTGAATACAAAGTCGACTAAATGGTCTACCATCTTGTCGTTGATAGGAGCGTTGGAGTATAGAAAGATTGAGTGCACGTAAGTTCCCAGCTTGAAAAGGGGCAAAGGTTTGTGTTGCCCCACAAACGACTCGGGGAAGAGGTCTACCACGTGGGGGCTTGCTTGTTGTAACCATTGTCCACATCCGTCTAATATTCCTATGAATGCTTCTTGTGCAGCACCACCACCATATTTACGTGATGATGTATTGTAACACTTTGCGATTTTCTCAATCCAGCCACCGCATTGTTCGGCAGAATACCGCACCGGGATCTGAATCATGTCATACATATCTTGAAGAGCATCTTCATCCATCAAATGAGCCATAAACAAAAGATAGTTGTGCAACATGCCTTTCATACACACTGATTGATAGTGGGAGTTTTCAACATTGAACAGTTCCATAGATTCATCTTGCCATACCTGGATGATGTTTCCCACTTCCTTGGATAGCTTACTAAAATCGTGTCCCACCCACCCACCGCACGGAAGGTGTTTGCGAAACTCTTTACTCAAAGTATCATAGATCATGAGCACAATTGAATGCAAGAACCGGTAGCCCGTTGCGGTGCCGGATTGCTGGCGCCGGGGTGACGGATGCGGGGGTGTCGGCGCCGCTATTAAAGGTCAACGGCGCCATAAGTGGCGGTTTCAAATCCAACGGCGTAACGGCGCCATGAGCTCCTCCACTCCCGTCCGCGACCTCACCTACACCCCCGCAAATCCTGGCGGCGCCAAAACCACTGTTGATATGACCACTGCCAATAAAATCGATGCCATCTTATCCACAGCGCACGTTCCCACCAGTACAGAAACCGCTGAGGCGCAACAATTTTGCGTAGAACTCTTTAACAAGGACCAGAAAGCAGTCAAAGAAGCATATTCGCGCTGTTCTGATCGAATGTTGACGAACATTCTGTATGTGCTGAAGGATGAACTGAAAAGACGCGAGCGTGAGGCAGACGCTTCCGTGGTGGCGGATACAATGGTTGTAAACCTTGGAGACGCCGGAGTGGTGCCACCAGACTACCGCCTTGAGGTAATCGAGGACGAGGACGATGTAAACATTGAAAACCAAGAGCACCCTGCCGAAACTCCGGGGTCGGAAGCCGTACCCAACATTGACGTCTTGGTGTCCCAACAAATGCTTGAGAGCGAGCGCTTCAATGAAGACCGACGCGAGGAGCGGCGGGCCCGTCGATTGAAGCGCCGGAAGCTGACCTGTCCGGGCTGCCTCGACAACAACGCCTCCCAGAAGTACTGTGTTGCTTTTGGTGGATGCTGTTACTTTTACTCGGACGAGGACGACAATGTTAGCTCAAACTACGCCGACAATGTGCTGGTTGTTGACACTCCTCCACAAACGCCATAAAAGCAAGGGAGCATTTCGGCGCCAAGCAACGGCGCCAAGCAACGGCGGCTGTAAACAAACACACGGAAAAAGTACCAACCCACGCTACTACGCGCTGATGACACGTGTTCCGGTTCAGGAACGCAGGCGCATTTTTCAACTTGCCACACTTTCTTCCAATTGCGATGTGTGGATTTGCGAATGCTGTGGAGAGGACGAAGAGGAACAATTAGCTGTATACGAAATCGTAAGACTAACTCGCGCTTACCATTTTAGAGAAGCGTGTCTCTGTGTTGCCTGTGCTGATCGCATTCCTCATGGTGTAGTCATTTCGGATTAAATGTGTTTGGCCAGCCCCGTCACGTTTTATGTGCTGGTTGTGTAATTATTCAATTCTCTGTCTCTTCCTCCGGTGCCCCTTGCTCCTCGCGGCTGCGCTTGTTGTTTTTCACAAGATTTGCTTCAGGGGTGGCCCATTCCGAATCGTCGGCCATCGTGCGCACCAGGTGCACCGCACGAGGAGCCGCCTCGTAGCACACCACTTTCGTAAAGTTGCGCAAGTGGTTCTCCACCGCAAACTGGACTTTCTGTTCCATTTTACCTTCCAGAATGCCGACCTTCTTGAGCTCCGAAAGAAGCTTGTTAACTTTCCATTCTCCTGCTGACTCGGGAGCCGCAAAGAGCTTTGCAAGCTTGCCTCCGATGGTTGCTCCCGGAACCTTGCCGTGGGTAAGCGAGAGTTTCATAAGCCACATGACCACGCCACGCGTGTATTTTTTAGCCCCATCAGCAATCGAACTAGCTTCTTCGGCAGTGGAAAATGCTTCCTTGAAGCTTTCCGCCGTAAACGCGCCGTCCCCCATGTAGACGAGCCTGGCATCGCTTTCGATGCGCTCTACCTGCTCTTGTTCTGCGACATCCTGTCCACACAGATTTTCGATAGTGATGATTCGAGCATCGCTTGCCTTGGTTAGCTCCTCAGAAGTGGAGAAATCATTCTCATCAACCGCCGTGTCGCGCACGATGTTGATCGCGGCACCCACGACGGTCGCCACTTGGTGCGCAGTGGCTTTTGGGGGCACATGCGCCACTGTCATGGGGCGCGAAGCGGCCATCTTGAGAAGATCTTTGACCTCATTGCCAATGCCAATGACATGCACCTGAGCCCCAATGAACGTTAGATAGTCGAGGATTGCTTCCTGGCGCGCACGCATGTATTCTTCGAAGTTCTTGTAGCTGTCTTTGTCGATGTGTACCATTTTAGGCTCTCCGTTTTGGGTCAGGCCCACCTGAATGTCCTTTTCGCTGTGCTGATTGTCCATGCCGTCCGTTATGATTACGAGTTGCTGTTTTCCAAAGCTGGGATCTTCCACAATCTTTTTGACTTTTCCAATGAGATTAGTGTTTCCACCTGGCTTGGGAATGGGCGGCACGCTGTTCAATTTAGCCAGGGCATACAACATAGAGAGTGAAAGTTTGAGCTCTGCCTCGAATTCTTTCATTGAGGTGGAAACATCCACCAAACAAACTTTACCCTCTGGTACAAACTCATGATCAGGTGCGCGGTAACACGGAGTCATGTCAATGTCACAGTTGAAAGGTAAGATTGCGTTGATCTTCATAATAGGCGGCGACATGATTGAAGTCGACGATCTACACTGCCTTCTTGCCAGTGATACTGGTGGAGGTCTAGGATCGGTGCTGTTATTGGCGCCGTGACCCTAACGGCGCCAATTCTAAGTAGTCGGCTGTTTCCCCTCCCCTCTTCTTCATCTTATATCAGTCCACTGTAGCCCCGCACAAACAGCGGCGCCAACTGTACCGGCGCCAGTAGCCATGCCTAACAACTACGAGATGGACCGATACGATCGCTGGGAAGAGTCTCTGTACGATCGCTGGGTGGAGAGGATGGAGGAGCAGGATCAGGAAGAAGAGGAGAAGGAGGAAGAGAAGGGGGAAGAGGAGAAGGGGGAAGAGGAGAAGGGGGAAGAGCAGACAAAGCAGGAGGAGAAGGAGGACAGGGAGTGCAAGGAAGACAAGGAGGATCAGAAGAGGCACGTGCAAAGGTACAAGGCCGAGAAAGCAAAGAATGGCCACATGAGAAAAAAGTTTTCTCCGTTGATTGAACACGTTCTAAAGAATGCGGCTTCTGGCTATGTTCCGCTCTTTGCAACAAGCTGCCTTGCAGACGAAATTAGTCTTGACACTGTTCTCTCGGAGGAAGACGTACTGAAGGACCTTTTTGAAGAAGAAAAGAATGCAATGGGTGAAATGAGGACCTGGTTCAGCCCAGCCAAGTTTGTCAAGCTTTTTTCCGCCGAGGACCACCGCAAGGTATGCCGCGTGATAAGGACCATAAGCGATTACGACATTTCGCTGAAAGAAGCCCTGAACGAGAACGGTGATTTTGATGAGCACTTTATCGAAATGTTTATTCGCAGCTTCAGGAAAGAGATCAACGAGATCGAGTGCTGGGAGCTTGCAGAAAAGGAAGTGATTGCAGAAAAGAAGGAATTCGAAGAGAATAGGGGGCAAAAGCGCGTACGAGAGGAAGAACAGGAAAAGGAGCTAACCGAGAAGGAGCTAAGCGACACGTGGGAAAAAACGACGTGGACGAGTATTGGTGAACTTTCTGAACCATACGAAACCAATCTGACGGGTTACAACGTTCAGCTTCAGACGCCTTTGGGCGCCCCGCTCGTTGGGCGCGTGATAGAGGACACAGACTATCCCCGGAAGAAGTGCGCGATCACAGTTCAGCCCGCCGACACTGATGTAAAACTTTCGCCTATCAATGTCCATCTCTCCTACGTCAAGTGTGTCCTTCTCAATGGGCTGCTCGTCACTTTCAAGAATCGTGGTTACCAGGAACGGGCCACGTATGGCTATGTGGAAGAAGACCCTGGAAAGTTTGGCGATGGTGACCAGCGGCTTCTTATCCGCTGGATCAAGTGCGTGAAACGCGGGGGCATCGATTTCATACAACAACAGAAGTCTCGTGTCAATCGCAGGGACATCATCGCGATCATCGAGTCGCAATCTGAATTGATGTATCCAGCTTTTTGGGTGGCGTAATGAGCTGCTTGACCCGTTTCGGGTGACGCGCAGGAAACTTGGATTCAAAGGACAAGTGTCGCACGTGGCGCAAGTTGGTGTGAGAATGCTGATAAGTCATGTTAGTTGCACGCGTGTCAGAAAATGGGTGTGTATTAAAAAACTTAACGTAAAGCATGCTACCGCCCCTTGCAAAGTTGTCTCTTTCAGAAATTGGTGCGAAACGCAAGTTTGGAGACGCGGACGGCACCGAAGCCACTGAAGCGGAGAAGCTGTTGAAAACTCTCAAGGGGCTGACAGAAGAGAGCGGACAGTCTATCGATTGGGTTTTGGAGCTTTCAAACACACAGTTTGACATGTTGCTTTCCATGCGTCTCTACACGGGATCCCTGTACAAAATAATGGCACGAGTGTTTCATGATACGATGGGTGACACCGTCGCAGGATTCGTGCATCCTGACGCAAAAGCTACGTTGCAGATCTTGCGCGAATCTAAGAATGGTGATCACATAGACTGGGCATTATACTATGCGCTTTGCAACGCAAAGCGCAGAGCTCCGGAGAAAATGACTGGTCCGCTTTTTGCCGGATCGAGGGAAATGCGCCATCTGGTGCTTACAGAAGAGCAGTTTAGGAAAGACATTGCATTTGAATTGACCGGGTACACGGATCATAGCAGTTCCTCTCTACCGAGTCCCAACGGGTCGATGCTCCTAACAGTGATGGGGCGCATTTCCGGAACGGGCATCGATTTTAACGAGTTGCAAGAAGCGGAAGAGTTTCGCGACGCGTGGCTCAATGATCGGGATGCACTTGCTAAGCATGCACTGAAAGACTTCTGGTTTGGGATGCGACACATTGCAGGTGCTTTGAAATCGCTTATTCTTGAGTCCAAGGTGGTGGTTGGTGGAGATGTGGCAATGCCAGTGTATCGTGGAATGAAGGAGGATTTTGACGAAGCGCTTGCAGAGGATAGTTTTGTGTCCGTGTCTCGCGACGAGGAGGTTTCGCGTCACTTTACGACAAATGGAGATCTTGATTGGGAATACGACGATATCGGTGCGCCAAATCAGTGCTGTATGGTGCGCATGTCCCTACTTGTTGGCACGCCATACCTTGACATAGACGCCGCACTAGTAAATACCAACGGGTGGGGCTATGCTCTTGGCGAGAAAGAACTGTTGCTTCCGCCGGGACTCGAGTACGAGACGGGGCCGAACGAGGGGCCCGAGGGGCAACCCACCTACATGGCGCAACCCGCCCGTTTTCCAATGGAGATTGATGAGAGTGATGCCAATGTTGATGAGGATTGGGATCCTGAAACAGAACCAGAAGACATTCCACGCTACTTTGAAGTGACATACTGGATAGTTGGACCTGGTTAAGTTGACGCATAGAAAACCGCGCATGCACGTCGCTAACCACCTATAGCACACGTGAATGTGTGTATCCGCGTTGTAAACTGTTAAAATTCTTGGTTGTTGTACAGTCTATTTACTATGTTTAGCATGCACGCCAGCGTGCTTAACGAGTTCGAAAAGCACGCTGAACGCCTCAGAGAAGCGTCTAGACAACGCAAAGCCGCATTAGAGTACAAGAATCTCGTTGACGACACGGGAGACCACGAAGCCGTCGAGGTGGCGGACACGCTTGGTAAGCGCCAACCCAGTGACGTTTTCAAAGGTGATACAAACCTTAGGACCCTTCGAACTTTGTTGAAAATGGTGGACGAGCGAGGGTGGGAACGAAGTGCGCATCAGATCCAATTCCATTCCAGCTTTGAGCGATGCGTGTCTCGAGTTCTGTACAAGGGAGAGTGGGAGACAGTCAGGCATGCCATCATGCAGCACAATTCTTGGGAAAAGTGCAATTCAGAAGTCATGATCAGCACCCCGGTCAGTTCCTGCCTAACAGCTCAACCCCAACCCTAATAACACCAATGCTAACCCTAACCCTAACCCTAACCCTAACCGTAAACAGCGTCGCTTTGGAAAGACCTTTTCGTACGCAGTCATCTCAAACCACCTTAAAACCCTGGCATTACACTGTAAGCGCGTTGTACAGGATTGCGATTTTCTGTGCATGTCTTGCTCTTACAATGGGGTGCGAGATTGTCATTTTCAGCCCCGCGCGCCGCGCAAGCCGAAAATTGCTTGAGCGCGTTGTTGAGTAAGAATTTGCAGTCTTTAATCTCTGAGTGCAATGCACGCTTGCGCTTTTACGTTTCCTTATGGTGTCTGCCACAGGTTCATACGCGTGCTGGACTGTGAGGACAAGATATGCGAGTTTAACCAAGAAGCGTGTCGAATAAACAGTTACAACGGAAAAAAATCGCTTGTCAGGTCTTTTCCAAGCAAAGTAGGGGCGCGTACCAGCAATTCTCAAACCACAAACCACCCTTCCCCTCGCTAGTTTAGTACGGGACAAGGGATGGGTGGTACGGGACCCCGTGCTGTCGTGCTCCGTTCCTCTGTTCCCCGTTCTCGCTTTGCTTGCGCACCCGCGCGCCCGCGCGCTCGCGCGTTCCCATGTCAATAAGGCCAACCGGGAGACAATAAGTTACAACAAAGATGCTGCAGCACGCAAAGCGCGCTACTACAGTGAGTGAAGCTTTGTCTCTGCTTTCGCTGAGCGACCAGAATGTGCACGATGAGCGACCTGTGCCAGCGAAGCAGGGAGTGGCAAGAGATCTGTTTCCCTCAACGCACAGCGGAAAGATAACCGTTTCCGAATGGATCGAGAAGACGCTTCACTGTGACTCGGGTGTCATAGCCGCGCTTCCCGGAACGGAGATGAGAAAAGCAGCGACTGTTGCGCTCGACCAGAGAGCGGCTTGTGGGCACGCGCGGGTTTGGGAAGTGAACCTGTGCTGTGCTGCCTCGGCATTTCATCCGGCAAAAAACACAAACCCGCAATTCAACCGAACCATCATGAGAGCCGTCACGCTGCAAAGTGGAGTCATGGAGTTTTTCCCCGAAGGGGACGTCTTCGGGTTCGATGCGAAAGACACTGATGCCTACATAGACGCCGGCCTGACAGTTGAGATTCGCAAGCACCCGTACGCATCCAAGCACGAGCTGCTCACAGCAAAAACGACAGAGCGCCAAATGTCGGCGTGTTGCACTGAGCTCGCGTTGCTGTTTTCGGCGTCAGAGAGAGGGATCGCGCCGGCAGTTTTGGCGTGTTTTTTTTCTGACGGAACAAAGAGCGACACGCGTGGGTGGACCTTGGGCCCTAAAAGCGCAGTGGACGCCGACATGATTACACCAAGAGATTTCACGCAGATACCGCGCCTCGTGACAGTAAGTCAGCTTAGCACCTTTACCCTAAAAGACCTCATGTGGGCAATCCGAAGCGCACCCGTACAGTCTCGCCGCGACCACCTCATCGATGTTCTAAGGGATGTATGTCCGCCCACATTCCAAAAGATTAAGGAGATGTGCACGGTGCACAAGGGATACGGAATTGTAAAGCTCAACATGACACCCGACACGATCGTTTTTTGCCCAGAACTTATCGAGGGTTCGGAAGGCGAGTGGACTCTCTCAGGATACGGTTACATGCCAGTGTCTGACGCGTTTGTTGACGGCATGCCAAAGCTCGTGGATTTCAACTCAATTTTGACAAGCAGGGTGCAAGAGTCGTCTTACAGTGAGGAGGGCTCGTTTGCTTTGGAATGTATGCTTTTGGTCGCGTTTTCTCGTGCGTTGCACGGCCCCGTAATAAGCGACGTGCTATGGAAGTATCTACTCGCTCCGGGCGACCCTGCCTCGTTTGTGGCAGCAATGCGTAGCATTGAGTCAAAACATACCAACCTGTCATCTTTCCTGTCATGCATTGCGGCAAACCCTGACATGAGAGAGGAACACGACACGGCCAAGGCGATCTCGGGCGTCGTTTCTGACATAGACAGGATTGCAAGGTCAAAGGTGATCACTGCCGATGGGGAGCTAAACAACGACGAGTGTGCCTACTTTTCAAGGCTCGTTTGCCTAGTTGCTGAGACGACCGACGCAGACACCAGAATATTCAAACGGTTGACAACTAACGAATTGATCGAAGAAGAGGTAGAGAGAGAGCACCGAGTTGCAATGGAAGAGATAAAGATGCGTCGTCTAGAACGCCTTAGAAGCTTATCTCGTTTGTCCAAAAGGGGTGAGTAAGCAAGATGTGTTTTTTATACAGTTTTATGTAAACACTAGGTACTGCTAGGCGTAATGCAGCTTTCCACTATGCTGCTAACCGCGTCAAGTTTTTTGTCCTCAGCAAAGTGTCGACAATGATTAAAGACAAATGCTATGCGATGCTTCAGTGCCTTGTTGGCATTTGAATTGGTTGCCTGAATGATGCCCCTCCGCACGAGAACGTCGATGGCACTGCGAATTTTAAAGTATATGACCTGGCTGACGATTCCATGACACCACAATCGAAAACCTTCCTGTAGCATGCGACGGTGACATTGGTTGAAGACTGCCGCATGACAAAAGCTCATTGCAAGTGCACGCTCTCCGCTTGAGAAAAACTCATCGTAATGGTCTATGTTGGATATTATTGTAATCATTGTTTCAACGAAGATCTGAGCCTGATAGTCGTTACCAAATGCGATGTCGACCAAAGCAATGGGCCCCAGCGTTTTATTGAAGGCGCGGCTCAATGTGCGGAGCTCTTTGGGTTTCACGCGCATCCCACTCTTAGTAGTAAAGCCCATCCTGTTCGAATCTTCGCACAATCCTTCACAATCCCATGTGCACGTGGTTAGGATTGATACCATGAGGTGAGCAGCAACCCTTCCTTCTATGTCCCCTGGCATGTAAGCACCAGAAGCGCTGCTTGACTGCGGGTCGTGAAAGACACGGACACGTTTCATGTCATTGAAAAGGGTTACGCTCAATTGCTTTCCGAGGCACAACCAGAGAGGACAAATTATGGTGGCGCCATATGGCGCCGTTATACGGCACCGTTACGTGGCGCCGCTATGTGCCGTCTTTGCGTGGCGCCGGTGCCAGTACCAATCGCTGGTTGCACTGATGTGTGCTATTATGAGCTTTTGGATTGAATCGGTCATCAAAAAGGTCTTAGGGCCAAGGGGCATCAGTGAGAAACCCAAGCAAAGAGGCAAGAGGACTGCCATACGATTTCCTTTGCGATATTCTCGAAGGTAGTGTAAGGGAACATGAATGAGCGCAAAGTAGTACATGAACGCATTGAATGCGACGTCGTTTCCACTTACCCACGCAATTATCGCAACCGCAGCGTGGAGAAGAGTCGAAAAAAAAGGACCCAGGTCAAAGGAAAGGTGAAACACCGATGCAGCACAAAATGCGCAGGTGGTTACTTTCCTACTGAGAGGAATTGCAAAACACCACGTCGCGTAATGTACACAAGCAACCTTTGGCCGAGCTAAATCGGTTAGGCCGTGTGCAGCAATTACGGGAAGTAGTGGCGCTGTTACAGGGGTCAATTTTATCATAAAGTTTGTCATCTACCTAGTCGAGAATGCGGAGCATTTGGCTGTTCTGGCTAACAAAAAGATCAAACTCTTAGCGACGGGGCATTTGGCGATTACTCCGCTGCTTGGGATAGCAACAACTCCTTCTCCTTCTTCTTTTTTGAAGTTGGTGCGCTGGGAAGGTTTTGTCGTAGTGCCTCTAAGCGATCGTACTCCTCGTGCTTAGCTTCCAGCTCCCTTTGAGCCATGATGACATCATCCCGATCTTCGTCTCGGGCCTTTTGTTTTGGGGGGCTGTTGTCGACCATGCCTTCCAGCTCAGCCATGAGCTCGTCGTCATCGTAATTGTTGCTTGCGCTTTCTCCAAGGGTTGACATTACAGCCGCCATGTCATCGTGCACGTCTCGCGCTTCAACGGCGGCATCCACGTTGTCTTCCGCTTGCGAGAGGAGCGCCTTGTTCTTTTTTAGAGACTTTGCGGTTGCACCAAGAGCCTGTGCAACTTCCTGCGACAGCGCGGTTTGTTCCATCATTTCGAATTGTTGTTCCACTGCGTCGAGTGCTGCTTGCATCCCATCCGCTTGCTTTTCCATCATTTTGGAGCGCTTAAGCTCCCTGAGCGCAAGTGGTTTGTTTCCCGATTGCATGGCCTTGAGAGAAGAGGCTCTGGCAGAGCTCGCCCTTTCCTCTAGCTGTTCCACCCTCGCTTGCATGGACGCCTTGGCAGCTTCAAGCTTGCTGGTGGCACTCGCCTTTTTCTTGCTCACGTGTGTGCCAAACACGCGACTTGAAACGGTGGTGGAAGATGTGGCTTGGGATGACATTTTGGCGGTGGCCATCTCATTGGTCGAAACACTGGATGCTGCTCTGGAAATCCCAAGAAGTCGGGCCATCCCTCTTCCGAGCATTGGACAAATGCCCGGGCCACCGCATCCTAACTCACGGCCGTGATCGGCGTCCAATCTTTCCGCTACCATCTTGTCTACAGCTTTCGACAATTGCTTTTGGTTTTCCTTTCGTTGTTTGAGTTCGATGTTCTTTTCTTCCACGGTTGTTAACACGGGCATTGCGCAAGCCGAAAGTATCACGGGAATAACGACATCTATTATTCTAACACCATCCCTTGGACTCTAATACGGTGGTCACTCTGGATTAGCGGGATGCGATGTTGCTCTATCTCCAACTCTCCTCGCAAACTGTTTTGCGCTTTGCGTCTTCTCATCACAGTCGCCAAAAAGTGAAGACAGGGCGTCACATAAGCTTTTTTCATTAAGCTCTCTCGATTTCTGGAACACTTTTGACATGAACTTGTCCAAGTCGCATGTGCGTGCCTCACCCTCTCGCGCAGAAACTCCAATCACGATTTTCGAGTCTTTTCCTAGAGGTAGCGTTTGTACAGCGTTTACGACTTCCAGCAGCGCTCTAAGTTGCGAAACCTGATTTCTCTGCGTTTGGATTGCAGCGCGAAGCTCGGCAGTTACAGACGCCACATTCAGCGAGCCATTGGAAGAGAGTGTCTGTCCCACAGCCAAGATTTCGTCCGCATGTGAACGCACAATCTCTCTCACACAAGCATCTTCCACGCTTTTTCTCACTTTTCGGTAGGTTCGTAGCTTCAAAACCTCCGAGATCAGGCAGTCGCATTGGCTGGCCAACCCGGTGAGAGCACTGCAGTATGAAGCTTCTCGCGACTCGCTGTTCATGGACCTTTCATCCGGAAACTGAAGCAATGCGTCTGCACAATTTTCCGGAGCGCGTGCAAGTTGCTGCGCGGAGTGTACAGTCGCAGAATGAAGCGCAAGAACGGCCCGCCACGCATCTGCTTCACGCATTAACAAGTTTGATATATGCGGGATATCCGGATTGTGATGTACAGTGTAGCCATCATAGTGCCAGCTGTGAGGAGCGGGATTCTCTTCCGGGGGAAGGGGTGGCAGAGTTGGAACTTGTTGTGTTCTTTCGCTATAGTGTGCAGCATTCATGGTTCGCACTAATAGATCAGCCAACAACGCACGCAACATTAGCGAGAAATTGCCGGCGCCAAGTTCTACAGAGGTGCTCAACAACTTGACGGCGCCAATTGAAAAATCGGCGCCTGTGGGATTGGCCATTGTACAGCCACATAACACTATGCGTCATAAAACCACAACTAAAATAAATATGAGCGGCCGATGCAAAGAACCCGAGATGCTTTCTTTGCGTTATAAGACCATCAAGGAGTTTAGAAAAACTTTAAAAAACGCTCAAAGTGCCAAGCGCGTACACATGGTAAGACAAGGGTGTCACTCGAGTTGCGAGAGTGGTCTCTTTGGCATGCTTGACGACGATATTCTGTTGTGCATCGTTGATGCATTGATGGCAATGCCCGATTTTATAGGTGGACTTGCTTACATTGCGCACGCCAAACGCACGACCGTTGATACGATCAATATGTTTGTCACATGCAAGCGTTTATACGCGCTACTCGATACGTCTGGACTGCACCAGAAGGCAGAGCTGCTTGCAAGATCCTCCACAGTAATCGTGCCAAAATGTTTGTCGTTGCCCACGCCATTCACTGAGCAGATGCTCTCCGAGCTCTCGAGCTGCGACCAATTGGTCATGCTTCGTTCTGCATACAAGTCGTTGGCGTGTCACTGCGCGAGGCAATGTTGCGCCAGGTATCAAAAGTGTTTCAACAAGGAGGTTCAAAGGGGTGAGGTGTTAGCATTTCCAACGTCCACAAGCAAGTCCCCTTTCGACAACTTCAAGTTGGTGCCAGTCTTTTCAACCTGCAATCTGCTGGCACCGTCGCACGACGGAAAGGCAACCTTTGCCTACATCCGGGAACTAACCAAAAGGCACCCCACACCGGCCAACGAGAACCGAGCAAGTCGCCGTTGCGACAAGATTGTTCTGGCCAAAAAAGTTGAGGGAAAGCCAGAGTTCTGCCTTCACAAAGAGGTGGAAATGGACTTTTCTGCGATGTCGCCCCCGTTGACAATGCGCTCCTCTCAAGATGGAAGTGCCGCACTTTTCATTTGCGCGTTGCACGATTGGAGCCTTGGCCAGGAACCAAACACGCCGCCACCTTTGCCGCCAGCAACCACCCCCCCCACCACCGCCCCCACCGTCGCCCCCGCCGCCGCCGCCTCCCCCACTGCCGCCCTCAGCGTGCTTTGGTACTGGGATGGAAAGGGCAAACCCCAGCGCATTAACGCAAACACCGAATTGCTCAACGCGCAAGATGCGTGGTTTCTTCCCAAAGATCCCGAAGAGACGACTGATAGATTTGTGGTTGCTTGGAGCACTGGGTTTGTGCACAGCAGCGGCCACTCAGTAACTTCGGTCGACGATTACCACGAGTACTGTTTCTCCACTTACGGCATCGATGAAAATGGCGTTATAGACGAGGAGGAGCTTACAACGCCCGTGGAGCATCGCCTATTGCTCTCATGCTCCCCGACTGCGTCAGGGCGTCAAATACTCGCACTTTCCGCGCGCGCAGGGGCATCGCCTTTCTACAAATACAGATGCTTAAAGATGCACAACATTGACACGGACTCTACTTCCTACATTGAGTACGTTCGAAATTGCGAATCCATCATCGTTTCCGCCGAAGTGTCCCATACTGGAGATTGCATTGCATGCATACACAGCGGATACAAGTCGCTTGTTCTGGAAATCCTGGTTTGCAACACAAAGGAAGCTTCTTACACTCCCGTGAAAAAGGTGGACATCACAACAAATTTTGCGCGAGTTTCCGCATCTCTTGACAACAACAACGATTACCCCATGGAACAGGACTTGCTGTTTGCTCCTTACGGCCTGACTTTTTCGCCTTGCGGTCGTTTTGTGGCAGTGGTCGACCGTCGTCCACTTTTTGGTACGCCTTCGCGCAACAACGGCGTGATCACCATCGATCTCGCTCTGAGAATGTATCGCAAAGAGCTGCGTCCGCAACCCCTCTTTGAGATGGACGACCAATCTCCTAGATCGTTTCACTGGACTCAAACAGGAATTTGGCTTCAGCCACCCGGCACTACCGTGTTTGGCACGATCGGGTCGCATGGTGGAGCACTTTGTGTGCACGCACCCAAAGCTATTTTTTTTACATAACCTAGTGCCAGTAGCGCAACGCGGTGGCACCCCTAACCATTTTAATTCAAATTTAAATTGGTCAAATTTTTACCCTACTGTGAGACTGTGCCCCTACCCTGCGTGTAGTCATTGCGCTAGTCGTCGTTGTGCGTGCGGAAGTCTTGAGCTTTGATGCATCATGAGCAACGAGGCGAGATCATTTGGTTGGGAGTTGTGGTCATTGGCACTGTGGTGGGCCGCGTGGTCACTCGGCGATGCGTGGTTGTTAAGATTCTCGCCCTGGCCGGAGGTCTGCGTGTTGATCTCTTGCGCGACGATCGCAACAGGCATTCGCGTCAAATCGATGCGAGACGCGCGAAAGAACGTGCCAAAGCACGCGATTGAGCTTGCAACGTGATCAAAAAGGTGCCCACGGTATCAGGACGACTTCCTAGATTGGTTTGAAGAACAATTCAACCTTGTTTCCGCTGCCGTCTGTGATCTCGGCATCCTTTCTAAACGGAATAGACTTGCCATGGCGATCCATAGCCCTTGCGCGCGCCACTAAGAAAATGCGCGCGTGCCCTTCAGGAGTGGCGCTTCCCGCGTGATACTGGTGATCGTTCATAGTACCAAGCTCTCCGTTCTTTAGCTTCAGCACGTCAACTCCTGCGGATTTAAGTTTTTCTTCGGTTAGGGCTTGATTCTCCAGTTGCATTTTGATTCTTTCTTCGGAGCTCTTATGATAGTTGGCATGTGGATTCTTAAGCTCTGACCACCTCACAATCGCTTTTTCGGTTGCATCCCTCACAATACTGTTGAAGTGTGTTTGAAACTTTTTTTCTTCGTGGCAGTTCCTGTAGCTTATCAGCGTATTTCTCTCTTCCCACATGTCCTTGGTGATGCTGTCTACCGCATACTCGGTAAGCGCGGGAACTCCACTTAGAATACGAGTGCCACAGTCAATGCTTTCTTGGTTGCTGTCAAGATTGATGCAACACGTCGTTACGATGCCGCGATCACCAGATAGTGTCCATTGTTTTGCCCTCGTCATTGACTCGTCTCCATACATCATGTACTGGTTGGCGTCCATGTGCCACATGGACGCGTTGTTGTGTCGTACCGGAAGAAATCTCCAGAGGACTTGAATCTGCTTCGTGTCATCAGAAATGAATCCAAAGTCTCTGAGTGCATCAACCATGGGTGCAAGAAGCTGTGCGCGAGTTGCTAACTTTTCTGCAATCATTATCTCGTTTTGTGGTCTTGTTTCCCATTCGACCTGTGTAAAGTGTCCCTTCTGGGTCGTCGAAAAGTCTGTAAAAAAATCCATCCCTCCTCGAGCTTCAACATACGTGTCAAAGAGTGCACGGAATGACGACTCTTTGATCTTTGTTTTGTAGACCTCTCCGCGCAAGTGGTAGTATCCTGTGGGAAGCCACGACTTGGGGTCCAGAACATACTTCCTTAGAATCCTATCGACGACTTCCGCGTGGTTATCACCAATCTGTTCCATCCGTTTCCTTGTCTCTTCAGTGCCATCCCAAGCAGGTTCGCACCAATACAATTGTTGCAGCCTAACCCTAGTGCGCAATATTTCTTGCTGAATGGCTTCGAAGAGGGCGCCGGCATTTCCCGTGCGGTTTTCCACGTCGTTTGCGATACTGGGGTCCCGACGAGACGGCGTAATACGTGTCCTTGATGCGTCTTCCCGTTCATAAGCGTCCCTTAACACTTTTGAGGGTACGTAATCCTTGTCTCTTTGTGACTGCTTCTTTATCACTTTAAGATCTCTACCATTCCCGATGCCTACGTCTTCGACCTCTTTTGATTCGTCGTCTGTGGCGGGGGTGTGGCAAATACTAAGGCTTGAAAAGTTTGGAAGCGATTTCATCTTGGTACGCACTAGCCAACGCGTGCGCAAGAACTACAACCAAACAATTTCACGCATTACTTATTTTACAACTGCTCGGAAACAACAGTCGCTTCGAATTGCGTTTGAACACTGTTTGCGCACTGGTTACTGCCATCAATACCACGTGTTTTGTTCTGATTTAGAACAGCCTTGACGCGCTCTTCTTCTTCCATTTGCACATTGAGCGCGTTAAGGTATGGATCCAGAGCCTTCTTCTTCTTTCCTCCCTTTACCGGTTTCGATTTGACTCGTTCCTCCTCGTTTCTTTGCTTCCTGAGCGCGTCCATATTTTTATAGTGCTCCGATGATCGTATGCCACGCTGCAACAACTCTTTTCTCAGCCCTTCACCTGCTGGAACAGCTACATCGTTCCACAGTTTTCGGCACTCGTCGGACGCTTGCAGGCCGCGGCGTGCGGGAACAAAGACTCGACACTTTCGGGAGTTAGAGCACGCATCGTCCGTAAAGTGCTCTACCTCGCCAGCGGCAATCAGTGCGTCCAGATCCTTTTCCACATCATGATAACAACCTTTTAAACAGTCTTCGTGCACCGTAAACGCCCCGCGACCTTCGCGAGTGAGCGCCAGGCCGTTTGGGATGTCTGTCGTAAACACTTGGCAAAGTGAGTGAACATCTTCTATTCCCATAAAGGGCGTAAGGCGAAGCTCAAAACCTCCATTGTCGTCGTCTTCCACTGCAACTCCCTCCCTATCGCGTTGACGCATCAGCTCCACAAATGGCGCGTTTTCTTCTGCTGACAGGTCTATGAGCGTTTCTTTCAAAACGCATTCAGTGCTAACACATTTGTGGGTATTCATCCTCTGGAGCATTGTGGTGATGTTGCATAGAGCGACTTGTGCCGAGACCAAAGTGCCACACGTTTTTACGACTTTGATTTGGGACGACTGGCCTTTGTTGGGTGCAGTGGTTGCGCTGTCTTCAGTCTCCCACACGTCCTCGTCATCACCACCTTCTGCGTTCTGCTGCTGCTGTTGCCGTTCTTGTTTCTTTTGCAACCTTTTCTCCCGCGTGCTCGTCACGCGAATCGTGCGACGCTTCTTCGCGCTGTACATTGGAACTCTCAAAAAGGTTCCAATGTACAGCGCGCCAATCAGCTTGATTACTTCTTGTTGTTTTCGTATGGCGCCGTCGACCCTAGCTTGATGAAGCTTGATGAAGCTTGATCAAGCTACCACTGACGGCGCCAACTCCAACAATAACCAACGGCGCCAACTCCAACAATAAACAACGGCGCCAATCACAGCGACCAACCACGGCGCCTTGACACACGACCAAAAAATTAGTGACTGAATCGTCACAAGAATAGCGGTCGGCTACAAAAGTATAGCGCTTGATTCCTTTTGCACATATAAATGGACCGTGACAGTTTTGAGGAAAACAATAACGCAGAAGACGTTGATGAAGACGATCTCGTAGAGGAACCCCATGAAGAAGTCTTGCTCGAAGATGCCAGAGAAGAAGCCGAGGATGCTCCTGTTTCCAAAAAAGATAAAATGGCTGTTCCCAAACAACAGATTGCGCCTTTGAGCGACGACGACGAATGCAGCATTGTAGAGGAAGTGGGTGAAAAGACATCGCCCTTATCCAAGAAAAGGAGGAAGGTTGATGATGACGTAAGCGACGAGGACAGCGACGAACACAAGTCTGCAAAAAAGCCTGAAAGGGGGGGGACAAGTAAGAAAGAGAAGAAGAACGAACAAAAGCAAGGAGCCGATGATGTACTGATGTCGAGCTACTATGTTCAACAGGGAGCTCACAAGGAGTACATGGTCCCTCAAAAGTTTATTAAGCACGAAGCTAAGAAGGGAATGAAGGTGAACTCACCAGAGGAACTCCACAAGTTGTTGATCTCGACCGCTCCAAGGGTTTGGGAAAGGCTTCAGGTCCAGAATGTTCACATTGTTGGAGGAAAATCGATCACTACGGGAAAATCGATTTACGGCCCATTCACGTGTTTCGTTCCACCAAAAGACTCTGCGAAATCGGACGACGCAGTCTGGCTTCGTCCAGTCCCAACCAATGTCATGGAGAACTTTCAAGAAGGTTGGAAGAAACAGCTCAAAAACCAATGTGGTGGGGATAGGGACAGGTACCGATCCATGTTGGACCTGTACAAAGATGTTCTTACGTGGAAGTCTGATATGATCTTGGGCGCGAAAAAGCTCGACGTGCAAGACTTGGGCGTCGGAAATGGCGGCATGGTACCGCTTACTGGCATGAAGCTGTTTTCTATTCGCAAAGGAGCAACAGCTGCAGCAAAGGGCGACGGTAACAAGGGTGCCACTGGCGCCACTAAGGACGGAAAGGATGCCAAGGATGCCAAAGACAGCAAGGCCAGCACTCCCACCGAAAGGATCGATCAGTATTTTGACAACGGGGCTAGCAGCTCTGCGCATGCTAACAACAACGACAACTTTACTGCCGCGACAGGCATTCGCACCGTCGTGATTGGTGATGCGGCCACTTCGCACGCCTTTGTTCTCAATGGCGTTCTTTACGCCACTATGCTTCAGTGAAACGTGCATTCGCACTCCTCGAACAACGCGCGAACCAATGTCTTGTGTGCACTTGTAAGAGTTTGTGTAGTGGACGTGGCACGGTCGTGTCACGGTTGTTTTGTGTGTTCGCATTATCCCCCCCCTCCCCTCTGT
>MDTG01428093.1_pt1 | contig 21197 bp, 21 predicted proteins | sample 811421 | NCBI WGS metagenome assembly MDTG01 (sample SAMN05326645, study PRJNA326480) | marine metagenome | isolation source: seawater | place: Pacific Ocean: South East | collected 2011 | reverse complement strand
GTCGATCACCTGCTCGTTGGCGAGCACGGTCATGTCGACCGGATCCCAGTTGACCTTGGAGTTCTTGCGGTAGGCGAGGCCCGCCTTCAGGAAATCCAGGAACAGCCGCTGCTGCTGGGTGTAATACTCCACATCGCAGGTCGCGAACTCGCGCGCCCAGTCGAGCGACAGGCCCATGATCTGGAGCTGTCCCCGCATCGTCTCGATGTTCTGGTAGGTCCAGTCGCGCGGATGCACCTTGTTCTGCATCGCCGCGTTTTCCGCGGGCATGCCGAAGGCGTCCCAGCCCATCGGATGCAGGACGTTGAATCCCTTCGCCCGCTTGTAGCGCGCCACAACGTCGCCCATGGCATAGTTGCGCACATGGCCCATGTGGATGCGGCCCGACGGATAGGGGAACATCTCGAGGACATAATATTTGGGGCGCGGGTCGTCGTTCACCGTCGCGAACACCTGCGTCTCGTCCCAGACCCTTTGCCAGCGGCTTTCCGCATCGCGGGCGTTATAGCGCTCGGTCGCCATGATCTTGAATGTGTATCCCGTGGCTGTGATGAAATCGCTTGGCGCGACAGTCACCAGAAATCGGGCGTGGGGTCAACCTGCATCGCACCGCCCGCCGCCCTTGCAATCGCCGCCGCGAGACGGCATGTCCCTTCGGCGGGACGGCGCGCTGCTGCGCCTGCCGCAGCGAAACCATGACCGGATCAACGAACGACGGGAGCGATCATGTCCGCCTCTTCCAACAAGGATGCAACCGCGCGGCTGGCAGAGGTGCGGGGCGCGATCGCCACCGCCGAGCGCGAGGCCGGACGCACCGATAACGGCTGCCGCCTCATCGCCGTGTCCAAGACCTTCGACGCCGATGCGATCCGCCCTGTCCTGGAGAGCGGCCAGCGCATCTTCGGCGAAAACCGCGTCCAGGAAGCCCAGGGCAAATGGCCGGAGCTGCGCGCCGACTATGATGACGTCGAGCTGCATCTGATCGGCCCGCTGCAGTCCAACAAGGCCCGCGATGCGGTCGCGCTCTTCGACGTCATCCACACGGTGGACCGCGAGAAGATCGCCCGTGCCCTGAAGGCGGAATGCGAGGCCCAAGGGCGGGCCTTGCGCTTCTTCATCCAGGTCAACACCGGCGAGGAACCGCAAAAGGCCGGGATCGCGCCGCAGGAGGCCGATGCCTTCATCGCGTTGTGCCGCGACGACCTCAAGCTCGATGTCGCCGGCCTGATGTGCATTCCCCCGGTGGAGGACATGCCCGGACCGCATTTCGCGCTCTTGCAGAAGATCGCCGCCCGCAACGGCCTGTCGGAGCTCTCGATGGGCATGTCGGCGGATTTCGAGACGGCCATCCGCTTCGGCGCGACCTATGTGCGGGTCGGCTCGGCGATTTTCGGCACCCGCGACACGCACTGATGTCTTGGCAGGAGCGCTGGCGCAGTCAGCGCTCCTGCCAGAAGTCCGGGGTCAGGATGATGATGCCGGACACGATCTCCAGCCGGCCGAGGATCATCTGAAAGGCGAGCAGCCATTTCACCACATCCGGCAGAGACTGGAATGTGCCCGACGGGCCGATGGTCGATCCGACGCCCGGCCCCACATTCGCCAGCGCCGTGATCGAGGCGCTGAGCGCGGTTTCCACATCGAGACCGGCCGCGGCATAAAACAGCGCGAAGAGCGCGAAGGTCACCACATAGAGCAGGGCGAAGATCAGCACGCCCTCGATCACGTTCGGGCTGAGGCGCTTGCCGGCGAAATAGGGCTCGGCGATCCGGTGCGGACGGCACATGCCGCTCACCAGCGAGCGGATCAGATGGATCAGAACCAGCATGCGGAATGCCTTGAACCCGCCCGAGGTCGAGCCGCTGCAGCCGCCCAGAAACGTCACCAGGAAGAACAGCGCCGTGGCGAAGGCGCCCCATTGCAGATAGTCGCTGGCCGCATATCCGGTCGTGGTGATGATCGACACCACGTGGAAGACGGAGAGGGTCAACTCGCGAAACGGCGTGTCGGTCGCGCCCAGATGCAGGACGACAAAGGCGGCCAGGCTCGCCGCCGCCGCCAGTCCGACGAAAAACACCACCTGCTCGTGATCGCGGAAATCGCGCCACTCCACCACCCGGATCATGAACAGGAAGGGAAAGCCGGACAAAAGCATGAAGACGATCGCGATCCAGAAGATCGCCAGGTTGTCGAATTGCCCCATCGACTGGTCGGAGGTGGAAAATCCGCCGGATGAAACCGTGGTCAGCGCGTGGTTGAGCGCCTGGAACCCGGTCATTCCGGCGATGCGGTAGAGCACCATGCAGGTGACCGTCAGCCCGCCGTAAAGCAGCAGCAGGCGGATCAGGAACGGCTCGATGCGGCCATAGGGCTTGGAGGAGGTTTCCGACGATTCAATCGCGAACAGCTGCGAGCCACCGACCCGCAGGCCCGGCAACAGCCAGATCCCGAGCACGACGATGCCGATCCCGCCGACCCATTGCAGCAGAGAGCGCCAGAGCAGGATCCCGGGCGGCAGGTGATCGAGACCGGTGAGCACTGTGGCGCCCGTCGTGGTCAGCCCGGAGGCGGCCTCGAACACGGCATCGGTGAGCGAGAGGTCGAGGCCGCTGAGGTAGAGCGGGAGCGCCCCGGCGAGGCTGAAGGCCAGCCATGCGCCATTGACCAGCACCAAGGTTTCGCGGATGCCGAGCCGATGATCCTTCTCCAGAAAAGCGAGGGTCGCGACGCTTCCGAAGCAGCCGACAATCAGGGCAGACACGGCGAACCCGACCCAGTCCGGATTGCCGACCATGAGATCGGCGGCGGCCGGCACCAGCATGAAAAGCGAGAGGAGAACCATCAGCCGCCCGACAGGCAGCGCAACCGCACGGAAATCCATACAAGAGGACCCTCGACATTTCGGATGCGCGCCACGAGGCGTTCTGGCCCGGTTCGCACGGCCGCGTCGCGAGACCCCTACTCCCATTCGACCGGGTCCCGCAATCGAAAGATTGCCCAAGACGAGCGGGCCGCGGACCGCAAAATGAACCCTTTTTCTTGACTCTTCGGGCGTTATCGGGCACCAGCTTGCCAACTCCGCAAGAGTGACGAAATTTCAGGCAGCCGACCGGGACCCGCAAAGGTCTAAAGAGATCCCGGAGGTCAACACCCGACAGCGCGATGCGCCCTCGGGTGGCGCGACGCTTTGCATGGCGCGCATCGGCCTTTGAGTTTGTCGCCTTGCGGATCTCGACGCCGGCATCCGGGACACCGACAGGTCCCGCATCCGGCGAAAACGGCAACCCCGGAAGGGCCGAAGCATGTTCGAAAGTCTGTCCGATCGCCTGAGTGGCATCCTCGACAAGCTGACGCGACGCGGCGCGCTGTCGGAGGCTGACGTCGGCGAGGCGCTGCGCGAGGTCCGCCGCGCGCTGATCGAGGCCGACGTGGCGCTTCCGGTGGTGAAGTCATTCACCGACAAGGTGCGCAACCGCGCCGTCGGCCAGGAAGTCCTCAAGTCGGTCACGCCCGGCCAGCAGGTCGTCAAGATCGTCCATGACCAGCTGGTCGAGATGCTGGGTTCCCAGGCCGAGCCGATCGACCTCAACGCGCCGGCGCCGGTCGCGATCATGATGGTCGGCCTGCAGGGCTCGGGCAAGACGACCTCCACCGCCAAGATCGCCCTGCGCCTGACCCGTGACGACAAGCGCAAGGTCCTGATGGCCTCGCTCGACACCCGCCGTCCGGCCGCGCAGGAACAGCTCAAGGTTCTCGGCGAACAGAACGGCATCGACACGCTGCCGATCATCGCCGGCCAGTCGCCGGTGCAGATCGCCTCGCGCGCCGCAACCGCGGCAAAGCTCGGCGGCTACGACGTGGTGCTGCTCGACACCGCCGGCCGCACCCATATCGACGAACCGCTGATGGCGGAGATGGCCGAGATCAAGGCGGCGACCGATCCGCACGAGATCCTGCTCGTCGCCGACTCGCTGACCGGTCAGGACGCGGTCAATCTGGGCCAGTCCTTCAACGAGCGCGTCGGCATCACCGGCATCGTGCTGACCCGCATGGACGGCGACGGCCGCGGCGGCGCGGCGCTCTCGATGCGCGCGGTGACGGGCAAGCCGGTCAAGCTGATCGGCACGGGCGAGAAGGCCGACGCGCTGGAGGAGTTCCACCCCTCGCGCATCGCCGACCGGATCCTCGGCATGGGCGACATCGTCTCGCTCGTCGAGAAGGCCTCGCGCGAACTCGACCAGGAACAGACGGCCAAGATGGCCGCGAAGATGCAAAAGGGCACCTTCGACCTGGAAGACCTCGGCGAACAGCTCAAGCAGATGGAAAAGCTCGGCGGCATGTCCGGCATCATGGGCATGATGCCCGGTGTCGGAAAGCTGAAGAAGCAGATCGGGGAAGCCAATCTCGACGACAAGGTGATCAAGCGCCAGGTCGCCATCATCCAGTCGATGACGCCGCAGGAGCGGCGCAAGCCCGACCTGCTCAAGGCCAGCCGCAAGAAGCGCATTGCCGCCGGTTCGGGTGTCGATGTCGCCGCTGTCAACAAGCTTTTGAAGATGCACCGCCAGATGGCGGACATGATGAAGCAGATGGGCAAGGGCAAGGGCGGCCTGTTCTCCAAGATGATGGGCGGCATGGGGCTGCCCGGCGGCGGCATGCCGTCGATGGACCCCAAGGAGCTGGAAAAGCTCGCCAAGTCCGGCCAGCTGCCGGGACAGATGCCCGGCGGCGGCCTTCCGCCCGGCATGCCGGGTCTTCCCGGCGGCATGGGCGGTCTCGGTGGCCTGGGCGGACCGAAGCTGCCGGGTCTCGGCGGCATGCCCGGCATGGGGCGGGGGAAGAAGAAATGACGAACAGCGCAGAAAACATTCTCGGCCCGACCTCGGAGACGATGGAAGAGCTGGCGCGGCTGCGCGGCTCCATCGACAACATCGACGCGGCACTGATCCACATGCTCGCCGAACGCTTCAAATGCACCCAGAAGGTCGGCGTTTTGAAAGCGACACACAATCTTCCGCCCGCCGATCCGGCGCGCGAGGACCGGCAGATCGCGCGGCTGCGATCCCTTGCCAGGGACGCCAATCTCGATCCCGATTTCGCGGAAACCTTCCTGAACTTCATCGTCAAGGAAGTCATCCGCCACCACGAAGCCATTCGCGGCTGATGCCGCGAACACCAATCAAACAGGAGATACCCCGATGGCTTTGAAAATTCGTCTCGCCCGTGGCGGCGCCAAGAAGCGTCCGTTCTACCGCATCGTGATCGCCGACGTGCGTTCGCCGCGCGACGGCCGCTTCCTGGAGAAGGTCGGCAGCTACGATCCGATGCTGCCGAAGGACAATGAGAACCGCGTCACCCTCGACGCCGAGCGCATTCAGCATTGGCTGAGCCACGGCGCGAAGCCGACCGACCGCGTGCACCGCTTCCTGGATGCCGCCGGCCTGCTGAAGCGCGATGCGCGCAACAACCCGAAGAAGGCCGAGCCGGGCCAGAAGGCCAAGGAGCGCGTCGAGGCGCGCAAGCAGGCCGCCGAGGATGCAGCCGCTGCGGCTGCCGCCGAGACCGAAGAAGCCGCCGCCGAGTAATCGACGGGACGTCGAAGGCCCGCGCCGCGCCCGGCGGCGCCGCGCGGGCCTTTTTGTTTGTCCCAGCCGTTTGAAGGAGCCGCACGGTCTTGGCCGAGGAACGTATCTTGATGGCCCGCATCGGTGCCGCCCATGGCATTCGCGGCGAGGTCCGGGTCAAGCCCTTCGGCGACGACCCGCTGTCCTTCACCGACTACGGACCGCTGGAGACGGCGGACGGAAAACGCCGGCTGACGGTCTCCGCCGCGCGCGTGCAAAAGACCATGGTGATCACCCGCTTCGAGGGGATCGACGACCGCAACGCCGCCGAAGCCCTCAACGGGCTCGACCTCTACATCCCGAGAGACGCCCTGCCGGAGCTGGACGAGGACGACGACTTCTATCACGCCGACCTTCTCGGCCTGCGCGCCCTGTCTGCGGATGGCGAAGCGCTCGGAAAAGTGGTCGCCGTGCCGGATTTCGGCGCCGGCACATTGCTTGAAATCCGCCCGGACATCGGGGCGTCCTTCTTCGTTCCCTTCACCCGCGATGCCGTCCCGGAGGTCGACCTGGCCGAAGGGCGGGTAACGATCGTGCGTCCGCCCGATTACGAGGACGAGGACGGAGACCGGGGCGAGGATGGCGAAGACGCCTGAACCGGCAAGGCCGACGTCTCGGGCAGATCGATCTCCAGGACAGGATCCCCTGTCCGGTCCGCGAGAGCCGCCCGGGTTTCGGAGCGGATCAGGACAACAGTCGCGACAACGAGCGCGACGCCGACGCTGTTGGCGGCAATATCGAGCAGCGAGGCATGATGATGCGGGGTCATGGCCTGGACGCCCTCGCCGGCGATCCCCATCAGCATCGCCGCGCCGGCCGAAAGCCGCAGCCGGCAGCAGAAGAATGCGTGGATCGACAGCGTGAGCAGGGCGAAGAAGACGAGATGCTGGACCTTGTCCCAGGGATGGTCGAGACCGGTGTTGAACACCAGGCCGACGATCACGCCATAGGCGATCAGCACGCACAGGGGCAGCACCCGTCCGAGCGAAAGGTCGATATAGTCGCGCTCGGCATGACGCCGGACCCAGCGCGGCAGGAGAATGCTGATACTTGGCATGCAGACCTCGCGAGAATTGACGCGAGTCTAGACCGCCAATCTTTAACCAAGCGTTCCCGCCCGAAAGGGCAGGGGAACGCAAACCCGGAGCCGGCGAGCGGATGAGCTTCAACGCAACCGTCCTGACACTCTATCCGGAGATGTTTCCCGGCCCGCTCGGCGCCTCGCTCGCCGGCAAGGCGCTGTCGCGCGGCGACTGGAGCCTGAACGCCCGCCAGATCCGCGACCATGCGACCGACAAGCATCGCTCCGTCGACGACACGCCGGCCGGCGGCGGCGCGGGAATGGTGTTGCGGCCCGACATTCTGGCGCAGGCCATCGATGCCGCCTCCCCGGCGGACGACCCGCGCCCGCGCCTGCTGATGAGCCCGCGCGGTCGCCCGCTCGACCAGGCCCGGGTGCGCGACCTTGCCGCCGGACCCGGCGCGGTCATCGTCTGCGGCCGCTTCGAGGGCATCGACCAGCGCGTGATCGACAGCCGCGGCCTCCAGGAGGTCTCCATCGGCGACTACATCCTGTCCGGCGGCGAAATCGCCGCCATGGTGCTGCTCGACGCCGTGGTGCGCCTCCTTCCCGGCGTCATGGGAAACGCGGAAAGCGGCGCGACGGAGAGTTTCGAGACCGGCCTGCTGGAACACCCGCATTACACGCGGCCGCGCGAGTTCGAGGGCCTGCCGATCCCCGAGGTCCTCACCTCCGGCGACCATGCCCGCATCGAGGCCTGGCGACAGGCCGAGGCGGAGCGGCTGACCCGCGACCGCCGGCCCGACCTCTGGGAGGCCCATTGCGCCGCAAACAGCGCGAAAGCGGCAAAAAACACATGACAAGCCGGCCCTCATGCGCTAGGAACCGGCCCACTCGGGTGTCGTTTCGGTGCCGCGTGCGGATTTTGGCGTGCATGACTGCCTTCTCTGCGCATCGGTGACCGGGCAACGATCGACCCAAATCAATTCCATCGCCGGACACAACGTCCGGTTTGGCCAAAACGCGGTGAATTCGCCCCGGCGTCTGGAACGCTTGAGGACGCTCTGACCGAGCAAGACCCAAAAGGCAGTGCCATGAACATCATCGAGGAAATCAACGCCGAGGAAATGGCAAGGATCGAAGCCGTCCGCACGCTTCCGACCTTCTCCGCAGGCGACACCATCCGCGTCAACGTGCGCGTGACGGAAGGGACCCGCACCCGTACCCAGGCCTATGAAGGCGTGTGCATCGCCCGCTCCGGCGGCGGCATCAACGAGAACTTCACGGTGCGCAAGATTTCCTACGGTGAGGGCGTGGAGCGTGTGTTCCCGGTGTTCTCTCCGATGCTCGAGGGTGTCGAAGTCATCCGTCGCGGCAAGGTGCGTCGCGCCAAGCTCTATTACCTGCGCGGCCTGCGCGGCAAGTCGGCCCGTATCGTCGAGGCGACCAACACCCGTGCCCGTCGCCTGAACGACGAGACCAAGGCAGAGCTGGCCGCCGTGAAGTCGGCGAAGGAAGCCGAGCGCTCCGCGGCCCAGGCAGCCGCCGCAGCAGCAGCCGCCGAGACCGCCTCGGAATAAGGCGCTGGCGCCACGGCGCAGCCCCCTGCTGAAACACGAAAAGCGGCCCTCGGGCCGCTTTTTTTGTGTCCGCACCTGGGAGATGCCGCTCGAAAGTCCGTTGCGCCGGGCGAGCCGTGGCGCCGGCTGTCAGTCGATGCGGCGCAGATGCGCCCGCACCGCCACCCGCGAGGTCGCAGCCGTCAGGATCGTCACCAGGAAGATGATCGCCAGCACGCCAAGATAACCGGCCGCGCCCACCGACACGCCGCCGAAGAGAACCATCGCCTGTTCCATCGCGGCAAAGCCCGTGTTTCCGTCCGCAAACAGACCGAGCACGACAAACACCGCCGACGCGCTCAGGCCGCCGGCCAGTCCGCCCTTGAGCCCGAGCAGGAGAAAATGCCGCTGGAACTCGCGGGCGACGAAACTGTCCTCCGCGCCGACGAAATGCAGCACCTCGACCACATCCTTGTTGCCCGCCATGGCCGCACGCGTGGCAAAGACCACCGACAGCACCATGGAGGCGAGCACCAGCGCAAGGATCGCCAGTCCGGCGAGCACGACGGCATTGGCCATGGAGGCGAGACGGCCGGTCCACAGCGAATGATCGTCGACGCTCGCGCCGTTCACCCCGTCGGAAATGGCGACCCGCAGGCCGGTCAGGTCGAAGCGCGTGCCGTCCTCGATTTCCACCTGAATAAGCCGGGGAACCGGCAGCGTGTCCAGGTCGAGCCCGGTTCCGAGCCACGGCTGCAGCAACTCGCGCGTCTGCGCGTCGGAAAGCGCCCGCACCGCGCCAACTCCGGGCCGTGCCTCGGCGATGGAAATCGCCTTTTCGATCTCGCGCAACATGTCCACCCCCTGGGCCGGGCGGATCTGGATCGTCACCTCGCGCAAGAGGTCGTTCGACCAGGCATTGGCCGCATCGTGAATGACCGTGACCATGCCGATCGTCAGGCAGGCGAGAAAGCTCATGATGGCGACGACCAGCGTCAGGGCCCGCCCGGCGACCGCCTGCGGCGGCACGATGGGCGCGGAGGGGCGCAACTGCGCGTCCGGATCCGCCCGGCGCGCCTTGGCGGGTTTCTTGGCGGGACGCTTGAGACGCGGCAGCCGCGGCGCCATCGATTTTCCGGCGGAGGCAGGGCGTTGACCGGGACGCGGAGCCGCACCCGGGCGTCGCTCTGCCTGTCCCGCGGACGGCGTGTCGGGCGTGTTCGGATCGTCAGTCATGGATTTGCAACCGTCCGTCGGCCAGTTCCATCCGTCGCGCATGCACCTGATCCATCAACGCGAGATCGTGGGTGGCGATCACCACGGAGGTGCCCAGCCGGTTCAGTTCGATGAACAGCCGCAGCAAACGCCGTGCAAGTGGCGGGTCGACGTTGCCCGTCGGCTCGTCGGCCAGGAGCAGTTCCGGACGGGTGATCAGCGCGCGTGCAATCGCCGCGCGCTGCTTCTCCCCGCCTGAAAGCACCGGCGGCAGCACATGCATGCGCTCGCCAAGGCCCACCCACTTCAGCAGCTCGACCACATCCGAACGATACTGACCCTCCTCCTGCCCGGCCACCCGCAACGGCAACGCGACATTCTCGTAGGTGGTCAGATGCTGCAGCAGGCGAAAGTCCTGGAACACGATGCCGATGCGTCGGCGCAGGGCCGGGATCTGGCTTTTCTGCAGCGCGGATGTGTCCTTTCCGAACGCGCGAACCAGGCCGCGCGTCGGGGTGAGCGACAGGAACAGCAGGCGCATCAAAGAGGTCTTGCCGGCCCCCGACGGGCCGGTCAGGAACTGGAAGGACTGCGGCTTTATCTCAAAGGTCAGGTCACGCAGCACCTCCGGCCCCATGCCGTAGCGCAGCCCAACATTTTCGAATCGGATCACGGCATCCTCATTTTCGCTCGATTGCGGCGACCCTACGCCTCGCTCATTAACGCTTCATTAACGATATGGGGGCGTGATGGGCTTTCGGCGAGCCGTTCATCGGTCGCAATGCGTCCGGCGTTTGCCCGGTGTTTACGCTCCGCAGGTGAGACTGCATCGGACAGGCCGTGAATGAACGCGGCGCCACCCGATCGGTCAAGACGAGGCCTCTTCCGGAAATGAAGATCACCTGCCCGGACTGTTCGACGTCTTATGAGGTCAGCGCGGCAGCGCTTGGTCCAGGCGGACGCAGCGTGAAATGCGCCCGCTGCGGCAGCCGCTGGCATGCCGATGGCGCGGACCCCGACACGGTGTCCGTGGAAACGGATCTCCCCGCCGATGCCGATGCGCAGGCCTATGCCGGCACGACCGCCGGAGGGATGGACGACGACGGCCTGAACGCGGATCCGGCCGACGACTGGGCCGCGGCCCTTGCCGGCGCGGACGACGCATCCGGCGACGACGACGTCACCGAAGAACCTGACGTCGACGGGCCCGCGGACGAGTCCGACAACGCCTTCACGGACACATTCGACGACGACGAACTGGACGAGGCGGACACATTCGCCGAGCCGCTGCCCGTCGCCGCGGCCGACAGCGAGTTTCCGCCGCCGGCCCAGCCGGTCGACATCGAGACCCTGGCGAAAAAGCCGAAGATCCAGGTCAAGATGAAACCGCCCGAACCGGTGGTGCGGCGCGTTGCCGGTGCCGTCCTGAAGCGGGCCCGGCGGGTGAAGCCGAGGCGGGTGGTCGGCGCCATGGTTTTCCTGGCGGCAATCGCGGTCTGCGGTCTGGCGGTCGGTCTGCGCAACCCGATTGTGGCGCGCATGCCGGACCTTGCCGGGCTTTTTTCCCTCGCCGGCTTTGATGTCAATCTGCGCGGGCTGGAGTTCCGGGACCTCAGAACCTTTCGCGAACTGGAAAACGGGACGATCGTGCTCGTCATCGAGGGCACGATCGAGAATGTGGACCGCAAGCCCACGTTTGTCCCGGCCGTTCGTTTCGCATTGCGAAGCGAGGATGCGCAGGAGATATATGCCTGGGTGATGGAACCCCGTCTGCGCCGCCTCGACGCGGGGAACGCCACCCGATTTCGCACCCGCCTGTCCTCTCCCCCGGAGTTGGCCGCGGATATCCAGGTACGCTTCGTCGAGCGCGGACAACAACAGGCCAGACTTCAATGACCGACACTCCCGACATCCGCACGCTTTACGACGCCGACGAGATTGCCGCGCGGGTCGATGCGATCGCAGGCGAAATCGCGGCCTCGCGCCCGACGCGCCTCCTCGTCGTGGCCGTTCTCAAGGGCAGCTTCATGTTTGCAGCCGACCTCGTGCGCGCGATGCACAAGGCCGGACTGCAGCCGGAGATGGAGTTCATTCATCTGTCGAGCTACGGCGCCGGGACCGAGTCAAGGGAAATCCGCGTCTTGCGCGATGTGGAGAGCGATGTGGCCGGTCGGGATGTGATTCTCGTGGATGACATACTGGAAAGTGGCCGAACCCTCTCCTTCGCCCGAGACCGACTCACCGAGCGGGGAGCAAGATCGGTTCACATCGCCGCGCTGCTCGACAAACCGATGCGCCGCAAATCCGCCATTTCTGCGGATTATGTCGGATTCGAGTGTCCGGACCGATTCGTTGTCGGCTACGGGATGGATATGGGCCACAAATGGCGCCAGCTCCCGTACATCGGCTATGTGGTTCAGGACGGTGCGGCAACTGCGGGTGATTGAGAACGGGAGAGGGACATGGCCCATATTCTGGTTGCCGAGGACGACGAGGCGGTTCGCAGCTTCGTGAAGCGGGCGCTCGAGCTGGACGGCCATAGCGTGGTCGCCCAGGAAGACGGTGCGGCCGCAGCCGAGACGCTGGCGCGCGAGAAGGGCGGGTTCGACCTGATCCTGTCGGACATCAAGATGCCGGTCATGGACGGTATTGCCTTCGCGCTGATCGCCGCCCGCGACCATCCCGAAATTCCCATTCTGCTCATGACAGGCTTTGCCGATCAGCGCGAACGCGCCAACGGGCTGGACGCCCTGATCCACGATGTGGTGACCAAGCCGTTCTCGCTTGCGGATATCCGCAGGGCCGTGGTCGACGCGCTGAATGGCGTCTCCCGCGACGACACCAGCCTGCGCCGCTACGCCTGAGGCTTTTTTCGCGATAGCAGACCGGGCAACGGCCGACCGGAACGCCGCCCCCGCTCGCGGGCTGTGCGGCCGGCCACGGAGTTCGCCTCCATGGCACGGCCTGCCCGCTTCCGCGCCAGCCTCAACAGTGCCAGTCTCGACGGGGATGTCTCCACGGTAGGAATGCGAAGCGCGGCGCGTGCGTCGCACCGCCGCGCGCCAGAGGGATCGGAGCCGGTCAATACCGCCGCAGCAGACGCTCCAGATAATCGAGCTCGATCATTGGCCGGCCCGGCTCGGAAAAGCGCTTGCGCAGCTCTTCCAGAATGCGCCGGGCACGCTGCACGTCGATCTCGTCGGGGACGCGAACGCGCTCGCCGAAGTCAGGCCCCTCCGTCCGGCGCGGACGCCCGAGCGGGTCCTCGTCCTGCGGATTGCCCTGCCGTCCCGCCATGCCGGGTCCCTGACCCTGGCCGAGCATCTGTTCCGCCAGCCCCTGCGCGCCCTGGCGCAGCGCATCCAGCGCATTGCCCTGCTGGCCGAGCGCCTGTCCCGATTCGCCCTCGCCCAGACTGTCGCGGGCATTGCCCATTTCCTCGCCGGCCCGGCCCAGTTCGCCGTTCTGCGGCATGCCGTTCTCGGCCATCTGGTCGAGAAGCTGCTCCAGCCGCTCCCCCAGTTCGCCCTGCCCCTGCTGCAGCTGCCGCAGCGCTTCGGCGAGCTGTTCGGGCGTCATCTGCCCCTGCTGGCCCTGTTGCCCCTGCTGGCCGGGGCGTTGCTCACCCGTGCCGTTTTGCTGCTGCTGGTCGAACCGGTGGGTCTGGTCCATCAGTTCCTGCTGGCGCTGGATCATCTGGCCGAGCTCGTTCAGCGCCTCCATCATTTCCTGCGTCATGCCGTCCTGCATCATCTGCGGACGTCCGGCCTGCATGTTCTCCATCATGCGCTGCATTTCGGCGAGTAGCTCGCGCGCGGCATCGCGGGACCCGGTCTTGGCCAGTTCCTCGATGCGGGACAGCATCTCGTCGAGATCCTGCGGGCGCATCGACTGCATGTTAGGATCCATCGGCTGCATCGCCTGCGGATTCTGCCGCATCTGTTCGGCGAGCGCCTGGAAATACTCGTTCATCGCCTCGCGCAATTCCTGGGTCAGGCGCGCGATCTCCTCATCGGAGGCGCCTTCCTCCAGCGCGCGGCGCAAGGCTTCCTGCGCATCGCGCAGGGCCCGCTCCGCCAGCGACAGGTCGCCGTCCTCGATGGTCAGCGCCAGATCCCAGAGCAGATCGACCACCTCGCGGAGCTCCTCGTCCGTCGTGGCGGCGATCAGCCGCGTGCGGGCGAAATCCATGCCGAGATAGGTCTTGGCGTCGTCGATGAATTTCTCCGGCGCGAGCATCAGTGCATCGAAGGCATCGACGACACGCAATTGTGCATTGGCGTCGAGCGCCAGATCGCGGCGCTGTTCGACGATCGCCCGCGCCAGCGGCTTGGAAAACCGGCGTTGCGGCAGGGTGAAGCGATGCGGCGTCGAATAGCCGGCCTGCCCGGCGTGGTCGCGGGCGGAGAGGACAAGGTCCACCTCCGAACCGGCCCAGGGATGGCTGGTCAGGTCGCGGATTGTCTCGGCCGCGCCGCTCTTGCGCTCGCCGCCGGCCAGCGACAGCGGAAACTCCGGCGCTGCCACCAGCGGCCGGGTCTCCCGCCCGCTGTCGAGACCGCGCACGCGCACGGGCCGGATTTCGGCGGCGGCCGAGACAAGGCCATGATCGTCGTCGGCGAGATAGCTGAGCTTCAGCGCGCCGCTGAACTGTTCCTGCGGATCGTCGAGAAGGCGGATTGTCGGCGCGGCATCCGGCTCGATGGCGATCCGCCAGGCATTCACCAGCTCGCCACCATTGCGGATCTCCAGATCGGCGGAGCTTTCCAGCACCTGTCGCAGGTTCACCGCGCTCGCGGCCCCACCCCCGGCTCGGGCCTCGGGCGCCGGATCGAGCGGCGCGGGCCCGTCCGCGCCGACCAGCCGCACGTCGAGATCGGAGATGCCCTGCGCCCGCACGATCAGCTCGCTGCCCTCCGGCACGCTGATCGGCTGGTCCGCATCGCGCAGATCGGCGGAGGCACCGGTGAGAAACACCGGCGCACGTCCCGTGTAGACCGGCGGCGTCACCCAGGCATCGATGCGCAGCGGTTCCGCCGGCGCGGCACCGGCCTGCGGCGCCATCGGCACCAGGCGCTGCCAATGCGCTCCGTTCGCCGTGAAGAAGCCGACCACAAGCAGCATCGCCGCCAGCGCGCGCAGCGCGTAAGGGTCCCGGCGAAAGGCTTCCGGACGGGGCGCGCCGGCCTTCAGCGCCGCAAGGGCCGCCCGTGCCCGGCGCTGGTGCAGCGCCCACATCGCGCGGGTTTGCGGCGTGTCGCCGACATCGAACAAACGGTCGTCGAGAGCTGTGAGGGGGCGATGGGAAAAGCCGGAAACGCGCTCGATACGCGCCAGCGCCTCCGCACGCCCGGGCCACCTCACGGCAACCAGCGGACTCGCGACCCAAAGGGCGACCGCCAGAATACCGAGGGCTGCGATAACGGAAAGCCAACCGGGAAGAAGCGTCCACACCCCGAGCCAGGAGAGGCCCACATAAAGCGCGGCAACGATGAGGACGCCCTGCAGTGTCGGCCAGACGCGCTCCCACCACAGCGCGGCGGAGGCCTGCAGCAGCGCGCGCTCCAGCCGCCCGGATGTCTCCCGCATGCCCGCGCGGGGGGCGACGTCGTCGTTCAAGTCCGGCGGTAAAGCTTCGCTCACGTGCCCTGCCTCCACGGCCCGATCAACCCGGCCAGAAATCCCCCGAACTCAGCCCGACACCTAAGGGTGGGGCGTTTTGCTCCGCTTGGCAAGGGACCGACGCGACCGCGGGGCGAGATCAGGGCTTTGCCAGCCACTCCGGCAGCACGTCGAGCGCCAGCATGTCCTCATAGGTCGGACGCGGACGCACCACGGCAAAGCGGTCGCCGTCGACCAGAACCTCGGGGATCAGCAGCCGGCTGTTATAGGTGCAGGCCTGCACCGCGCCATAGGCGCCGGCCGACAGGACGGCGAGGAGATCGCCGGCCGCGACCTGCTCCATCTCCCGGTCGTGGGCGAGATAGTCGCCGGTTTCGCACACCGGCCCGACGATGTCGGCGCGCATGCGCGGGTGTTCGGGACCATGACGCACCACCGGCTTGATGGCGTGATAGGCGTCATAGAGCGTCGGCCGGATCAGGTCGTTCATCGCCGCATCAACGATGACGAAGGCCTTGTTGGCCCCCTCCTTGACGTAGATCACCTCGGTTACGAGGATGCCGGCATTGCCGGCGATCATCCGGCCGGGTTCGAAAATCACCTTGCAATCAAGGTGTTCCACATGCTTGCGCACCACCTGCGCATAGGCATCGGGATGCGGCGGCGGTTCGTTGTTGTCGTGATAGGGAATGCCCAGCCCGCCGCCGAGATCGACATGGTCGATGACATGGCCGGCGCCGCGCAGGTCCGCGATCAGCCCGCCGAGGCGCGAGAAGGCGGCATCGAAGGGCTCGAGTTCGGTGATCTGCGAACCGATGTGCATGTCGATGCCCGACACCTGGATGCCGGGAAGCTCGGCCGCCTGCGCATAGACCGCGCCGGCGCGCCCCCAGGGAATGCCGAATTTGTTCTCCGCCTTGCCGGTCGCGATCTTGGCATGGGTGCGCGCATCGACGTCCGGATTGATCCGCATCGACACGCGAGCGGTCTTTCCCTTCTCGCTTGCGACCCGCGAAAGCTGCACAAGTTCCGGCTCGCTTTCAACGTTGAAACACAGGATATCCTCGTCCAGCGCCAGCGCCTGTTCCCGCTCCGTCTTGCCGACGCCGGAGAACATGATGCGGTCGGCCGGAACCCCGGCGGCGCGCGCGCGGCGCAGCTCGCCTTCCGAGACCACGTCCATGCCCGCACCGAGGCGCGCCAGAGTGGTCAGCACCGCCTGGTTGGAATTGGCCTTCATCGCGTAGCACACAAGCGTCGGAATGCCGGCGAAGGCCTCCTTGAACACCTGGTAGTGACGCGTCAGCGTCGCCGTCGAATAACAATAGAACGGCGTCCCCACCCGGGCCGCGATCTCCTCGAGCGGCACGTCCTCGGCATGCAGCCGGTCATTCACATAGTCGAAGTGATGCACGGGTTGTCGTCCTGATGTGATCTGCGCGCCGTGGCCGGTTTGTCGGCCGGCTCTGCGGGTCAGCTTGTTGGGAATGCCGGTCCTGAGGCACTGCGCGGCGTGCGCCGACGCGGTGCCGCGTCAGATGATGGAGTCGAGTATAAAGCGCCTGTCGTCGCGGACAGCGGGCTGAGCGTCTTGCGGTTGACCGATGACGCCGTTCGGCATCGCCGGGTCGACGCTTGCCGGCGAGTCGAGCGCGCCGCGACGGCCGCATCCGGCCAAAGTCAGCGCCAGAACGGCCACGATCAGCACGCCGCCCTTCACCGAGCCGAAGACCCTACCCCTGCCCATGATCCGCTGCACTCCCGTCTCGCCGCGCGGCGTTCGCGCGCGTTCCTGCCTGCGTTTCCTCGCATGCGGCGCGGCGCCCCGCAACCCTTTCGCGTTGCCGGATGCCGCGCCGATTAAGAAACGCATGGGCCCGTTCGTCAGGCGCGCGTGCGCGCCTCGCGTTCCAGCGTCTTCAGCCAGCGCCGCGCCTGCTTGCGCACGTTGGCCGGCGCCGTTCCGCCGTAGCTCGTGCGCGAACGCACCGACTTGTCGACGGTCAGCACGGAGAAGAGATCGGCGGTGATGCGCGGTTCGATCGCCTGCAGATCGGCAAGCGGGATCTTGTGCAGCGCCACGCCGCGCTCCACGCCAAGCGCCACGATCCGCCCCGTGACATGATGGGCGTCGCGGAACGGCATGCCGAGCACGCGCACGAGCCAGTCGGCAAGGTCCGTCGCGGTGGAATAGCCGGAGCCTGCCGCCTGTTTCATCGCCTTGGTGTTGGGCTGCAGGTCGGCAACCATGCCGGTCATCGCGGCGAGCGCCAGCGACAGGCTGGGCAGGCCGTCGAAGGCCTGTTCCTTGTCTTCCTGCATGTCCTTGGAATAGGCGAGCGGCAGGCCCTTCATCATCACGAGAAGGGCGGTGAGCGACCCGTAGATCCGGCCGGTCTTGGCGCGCACCAATTCGGCCGCGTCCGGGTTCTTCTTCTGCGGCATGATCGAGGAGCCGGTCGAGAACTTGTCCGACAGGGTGACGAAGCCGAACTGCGCGGAACACCAGATCACGATTTCCTCGGCGAGGCGCGACAGGTGCATCGAGCAGATCGAGGCCGCACCGAGCGCCTCGATGATGAAATCGCGGTCGGACACCGCATCGAGCGAATTCGCCGTCGGGCGGTCGAAGCCGAGGCTCTTCGCCGTCATCTCCCGGTCGATCGGAAAGGAGGTTCCGGCAAGGGCGGCGGAGCCGAGCGGGCATTCGTTCATGCGCGCGCGCGCATCGCGCATCCGGCTGCGGTCGCGGGAAAACATCTCGACATAGGCCAGAAGATGATGGCCGAAGGTCACCGGTTGGGCAGACTGCAGATGCGTGAAGCCCGGCATGACATCACCGGCATGCTCCAGCGCGCGCTCCGCCAGCCCCTGGATCAGGGCGGTCAGCTGGGCGTCGAGCGTGTCCAGCGTGTCGCGGACCCACATGCGGAAATCGGTCGCGACCTGGTCGTTGCGCGAGCGCGCCGTGTGCAGGCGTCCGGCCGTCGGCCCGATCAGCTCTGCGAGCCGCGCCTCGATGTTCATGTGAATGTCTTCCAGCGAGCGCTGGAAGGTGAAGGCGCCGGACTCGATTTCTGACCGGATCGTGTCTAGACCGTGAGCGATCTTCTCAGCATCGTCGGCGGCGACAATTTCGCGCGCCGCCAGCATGCGGACATGAGCCTTCGAACCCTCTATATCCTGGGAGTAGAGCTTGCGATCGTAATCGATGGAGGCGTTGATCTCCTCCATGATGGCGTCCGGGCCTTCCGCGAACCGGCCTCCCCACATGCGATTGCTCATGAACTTGCCCTTCTGGCGCCCTTGACGGACGGATAATGGATAGATGACCAACGGACCTAAGACCCGACGACCCCGCCCGATCGTCTTCGCTGCTGTCGCAGCTCTCGTTCTTCTGGCGGGACTGGCGGCGGTATACGTGATCGGCGGGCCGGATGGCAACCGACAGCAGGCCGGGACCTGCACCGGCGCCCTGCAACTGGCCGAGGCCGTTGCCCCGAAGGCGACCGGCGAGGTCGCCGCATTCCTGCCGGCCAGCAAGCCTTTGTCGCTCGCCGACCTTGCCTTCAAGGACGACACGGGCGCCGATCTGACGATCGGCGATTTCGCCGGCCGTACGGTGCTTTTGAACCTCTGGGCGACCTGGTGCGCGCCCTGCCGCAAGGAAATGCCGGCGCTCGACGAGTTGCAGGCCGAGCTCGGCAGCGAGGCTTTCGAGGTGGTGACGGTGAGCGTGGATCGCGGGTCGGATGAAAAGCCGAAGGCCTTTCTGAAAGACATCGGCGTGTCGCGGCTCGCGTTTTATGCCGATCCGACGATGCAGATCTTCCAGACCGCGCGCTCGCGCGGGCGGGCTCCCGGACTGCCGTCCACCATGCTGATCGACAAGACCGGATGCGAGATCGGCACGCTGATGGGTCCGGCCGAATGGGCGAGCGAAGATGCCAAGGCGCTCATCCGGGCAGCCCTTGTCGAAAGCGGAACCTGAGGGGAAATCAGACGGAGACGTCGAGCCGCGCGCCCATGCCGCCCGCAGGCGGGGCCTTGGCGGCGGCGGCGGCCATCTCGGCGTTTTGTTCCAGCACGGCGACAAGCCCGGCTTCCGCGCTCGCGTTCTGCTTGAGGAACGTGGCGGCAAGCGTGGTCTGCATCTGGGCCTGTGAGGCGGCAACCATGGCGCCGGCGACGCTGGACATGAAACACTCCTGAGACGTGATCCTTCTGCCTAGCCCGACAGACGTTAAGCTTGGGTTAAGCCTGTCGCACTCTCGCGCCTACCCGCGCGAAGGCGTGCCGGACTTCAGATCCTTTCGCCGGAGCTTTCCCGACGGCGTCCGCGGCAGGCTCTCGACGAAGCGATAGGCCTTCGGCCGCTTGTATTCCGCCAGCTGCCGCGCGGCATGACCGGCCAAAGCCGTTTCGTCGGCCCGCGCGCCCTCGTTCAGGATGACAAAGGCCGTGATCAGGCTGACGCCCGAGGAGGCTTCCACATCGGTCACCGCGACATCCTGGACATCAGGATGGGTGAGCAGGGCGTGTTCCACCTCCTGCGGCGCGACCCGGTAGCCGAACGCATTCATCACGTCGTCGGTCCGCCCGCCGTACCAGACGTAGCCCTCCTCATCGATGGAGGCGCGGTCGCCGGTCAGGAACCAGTCCCCGCGAAACGCCGCGGCCGTGTCCTCCGGCCGCTCCCAGTAGCGCAGCATCAGCCCCGGATCGCCGCGATGGACGCCCAAGAGCCCGGCTTCCCCGGCCGGCAACGGGGTCGTGTCCGCGCTGTCGGGATCGAGGATCGCGATCCGCCGCCCGGGCTGCGCCCGCCCCGGACTGCCCGGCCGCGTCGGCGTCTCCGGGCCGCTGGAGACATAGGTGGAGATCTCGCTCATGCCGAGCGCCTCATAGAGCGGCCGCCCGGTCGCCGCGCACCACTCGGCATGCAGATCCGGGGCGAGCGCCTCGCCCGCCGTCAGCCCGTGCCGCAGGGCCGGGAAGCTGTCCGGGCGGACCTCGCCATATTTGAGGATGCGCCGATAGAGGCTCGGAACGGCGGCGAAGAGCGTCGCTCCGCTCGCCTCGATCAGGTCCGGCCAGATGTGCGGATCGCGCGGACCGTCATAGACCAGGCTGGTCGCGCCGTTGGCCCAGGGGTCCATCAGCCCGACCCCGAGCGTGTAGGTCCAGTTGAAGGCGCCCGCGTGCAGCAGCCGGTCGTGCGGCCCGAGGCCGGTCCAGCCGCGGGCCATCGGCGCGCGTCCGCGTGCCGAACGCTGCGCGTGCAACACGCCCTTTGCCCGTCCGCTGGTGCCGGAGGTATAGACCAGAAAAGCCGGCGCATCCTCGTCGAGATCGACAAACGGAGCCGGCGTCGCCTGCTTCAGCGCCAGGATCTCTTCCGGCCCCAGCAAACGGGCTGCCTCCGGATCGGACGGCAGCGTCGTATGGCCGTCATGCAGGACAAGCGCCGCCCCGCTGTCGGCAAGAAGCGCGTCGCACTCGCCGGCGGTCAGCATCGCCGAGGTCGGCACCGGCACGAGCCCGGCACCGATCGCGCCGAAGAACATCAACGGAAAATCGCTGGAATGGCCGAGCCGCAGCAGCACCCGCGCGCCCGGCTCCAGACCGAGTGCGCCGAGACCTCCGGCCACCGCGTGAACGGCGGCGCTCAGATCGCCATAGGTCCAGCGCTCCTGCACGACGGCCCCGGGACCGAGAACCAGAAGCGCCTCGCGCGCGGGATCCGGATCCGCCTGCGTGAGGCAATACTGCGCGAGATTGGCCATGACGGATGCGGGCTCCGTCCCGTCCGCGTCAGCGCGTCGGGACCGGGGTCTCGCCGCGATAGTCGTAGAAGCCGCGCTGGGTCTTGCGGCCGAGCCAGCCGGCCTCGACGTATTTCACCAGCAGCGGGCAGGGACGATACTTGCTGTCGGCCAGCCCCTCGTAGAGCACCTGCATGATCGAAAGGCAGGTGTCGAGACCGATGAAATCGGCGAGCTGCAGCGGCCCCATCGGGTGGTTCGCGCCAAGCTTCATCGCCGTATCGATCGCCTCGACGGACCCGACGCCCTCATAGAGCGTGTAGATCGCCTCGTTGAACATCGGCAGCAGGATGCGGTTGACCATGAAGGCCGGGAAGTCTTCGGCGACCGC
>MDTG01054958.1_pt1 | contig 21197 bp, 21 predicted proteins | sample 811421 | NCBI WGS metagenome assembly MDTG01 (sample SAMN05326645, study PRJNA326480) | marine metagenome | isolation source: seawater | place: Pacific Ocean: South East | collected 2011 | reverse complement strand
GGTAACGCGTTCTACGTAATGTATAGTTAGTCTTGCGTGTTTGACACGGACTTTTCAACGTGATTAATTTAACGCTTCACTTTCATACTTGTCGTGTTGGACTGTTCTTAAAAGCAACACTGTGTCCTAAAATGGACTATGCTAAAATTGACTGTCCTAAAATGGACACTGTGTCCATGTTAGTATGTTTTGATGGACAGGTAATGCTGCCATTTTTGCGTCATTTTACGACAAATGTTGCTTTTAAGCATCATTATGTATTTTTTACCTATTAACGTGAATGTTGCGTGTGGTCTTCTGAACAGCATCGTGGTCTTCTAGAAGACTGGACCAGCACTACAGCACCGATCAATGGACCTCTCCGAGATCATCACTCACAGCACGCCTGCAGACCTTGTTGATGAGGAAGACCTTCGTGATGATGAGGTGCTCCTCACTTCAGAGGTCGGCTTCTGTGTGGAATTACAGGAGCTTGTCTCGGGTGCCGGACCTGCAAGTGCCGGACCTGCAAGTGCCGGAAATTACGGGTTTGAGACCGCCTGGCTTGACGCTGTAAAAGATGTTGAATCTGGGCCTGAAACCACTGGGAACAGCGCGAAGTCGAGTAAACTCCGGGAAAAGATTCAGGGTTGTCTGCTCCGGTTAAAGGAATTGCCACCTACACTTGTTGGTGCGCATTTGTCGCAACTCATTGGGTACCAGTACCCAAAAAACGACGGACCTCAGTCCAAGCTCCCTGTCCTAGACCTTACACAAGAAGTTTTAAAAAACCCAGAGAAACTCGTGAAGCAAATGTTGAGCCACGAGGCCACGACAACTATGATGACACAGAAAGGGATTGATCTTCTCCAAAAGCACATCAGCGAGATTGAAATTGGGGTCGTGATTGCATACACTGTAAAGCTTACTTGTGCGCTCTACGATGTGAATTTGGGTGAGAAGGCCAGAACCGGTCACCTGGTGGTTATCGCGATGGCTCTCTCGAATCGTGTAGATGCGTTGGACGAAGCGGTCGAGGACGACGGATGGAAGACGCACTATATGCTTTCAACATGGAAAGAAATACTTGTTCTGATCACCAGTCTCGTACGGGTCGAATTTGTCAGCATCAAAGACATGCAGAGTAAGTATACAAGCTTGTTTGACTTGGTTGGTGATGTTTTTCCACACATACCAGAAAATGGCGACAAGAAAATCATGTGGGACCTCTATAACGAAAAACGACGCAGACTTCCTTGCACTGAAGTGATGCGACACATTTATGCCGAATTCAGGGCTAAAATGACCGTTCTGCATGGACTTGCGTCGTCGCCGGGTGGTGAACAACGACCGGACAGGGAGCCAACAAATGAAAAATTGTTCGATGTTTTGTTCAAACAGCTTACATGCAAAAATCCACATTACGATATACCCGAAGTAGTTTTTCAATATTGCGGAGCACACTTGAACAAAGCACGCAAGATGAAGGAGGTTACAGCTTCCATTGAACAAATTTTGCCCGACGTGACATCAAAAAAACTGTTTGAGTTTTTAAGCGCATCTGCCAATCGCATGAAGGACTACGACTCGCCGCAGTTTCAGCACAAAGACGCAAAAGAGTGGCTGGACGAGCTGTTCTCGTTGAGTTTGTCTTGCGACTACGGCAAAGAAGTGACATACTATTGGGGATGTGTCCTGTGCGCGGCATTAAAGGCGCTTATGATCGGAGATGCACCGAGCACACTGAACTTAGCCAATTGTGTAACACTGAACTTAGCCAATTGTGTACACATCTTGACCGCTGCAACCAAACGGTTTTATCTCGGTTGCAAGACTCCATTTTCAGTTTTCATGTACCGGCATCTTCTCCCCCCACCCAGTCTCCTGTCTCAAAGCTTGGCGTCACAATGTATTGAGAAACTCGCGACAGCAGTTGAGAGGCGATTGACTGTTCCTGCCGGGAAGCAAGTTCCAGGCAAACTCACGAATGTAATCGTCAACATAAGCGGCCAAAAATTTATTGCGATGTTCTACGTCAAAGAAATAAAAGACGGCCCTCTTGTCGTAGCAGACCGTTTTCAATTAGGTGCACCACGGAGCGCTGGAACCACAGTGTGGTACGTGGCCCGAACAACCTTGAACGTGCCTGCATCCTTCGAGGTGGTGGTTGATAATGAGCCAGTGCCCAAAACCATGACCCTTGAAGAACTGTACGAGATACAAGAAGGCGCGCTCGGGTTCAAGCTCGACGAAAAAACAGACCTTGAAATCATAATGTCCCCAGAGGAAATTGAGTCTGAAATTCAGACGTTTTTGAAGAAGAAGTTGACAGAACCACAGCTCGAGCAACTTTGCACCCTGTTGGAGGTATTTGAGATCTTGAACAACAGCGAGGCGCCCTCGTCATGTACGGAGAAAACACTGAGGGCAGTGACCGCAATGTTGTGTGACACTGTAGAAGCAGCCACTTGCCGCTATGATCTCCGCAGGGATGTTTACGGCCAACGGCCCAACTTTGTAAGGTGGATATGTCAAGAGATCTTTAGATGTAATCCGACTCCACAGAAAGCGCCTGCAATTCGTTCGAGGAAAAAGAAACGACCAGTTGTCGGGCTGCCGGTCGCAACAGGAAGCTCCCTGGTGTTTTCCTCACCGACAATTGACTCCCCCACCACTGTAAAACTCACATTCACTCCTGAAAATACCATTTTGCCGGATGACACAATAACAGTGGTGGCGCCTTATTTACAGCGCGTGCCGGGAGCGCCTGATGATTTGGGCACCGATATTGGAGGCACGGGCACGTTCACTGCGAGTTTCATGAATTCAGGGAAGGCCAGTGCCACGATTGTGGTGAAAGTGATCACGGCTAATCTGCCAGCGGGTACTGCATTCACAATATCGTTTGGGGAGGCATGTGAGCTGATGACTCCGAAAAGAGCTCAGACAGCGAACTTGGCCACACGCACGATGGCACTGAAGGATACGGCACACAAGTCCATTGCGGAGTCATCCCGTGTCGAGAACCATCCTATAGGAACCTATTATGCCTACTATGTCGAAAGATACGGCAGCCGCGGTGTTTCGAATGATGCGCTTGCAAACAAGCATATGTTTTGTGGTGTGCCATTCAAGGACGAAAAAAAGAAGAGGTCTTCTACAGGCCCTAACCCTAAGCGGAGGAAGCTTGCAAGCAAGAAGAGTTCTGCAAGCAGTGATGAAGATCCGGATCGTACTCCCGAAAGTTCTGATAAGGATGACTAGTAAGTGCATACATACACACACACAACAGGGCGGACCCGGCGGCATTAAATTTTGGGGTGCCAGATTTATTAAGCAATTTGGCCGGGGCAAATTAAGCGGCCTGCGGCTTGCCGTCATTGTCGCTTTCAACGTCACTGTCGGCACTCACACCTGGGGCCGGCTCTTGCTTGCCTGCGCTGGCCCTGGAATGCCAATCAATATACCCACCCCTGTTGTTTTCAGCCACGTACCGCAAGAATTTGGCGGACGCGGTCTTTTTCTTGCCCAGATTGATTGCCATGTTCTGTGACTCTCTGTGCATGTCCACAAGAAACGCTTCAGACGCCTCATGTAGTGCTTCCAGGGCACGCTTTGACCAGCGGAGGTCCCCCCTGATGCCGGCTGAAATGTGGCGATAGTAATTGTATGCTTTGCTTTTAGACGAAAGCCGCTTGATGCCACTGGGCTTGTTGCCGTTTTGGTACTTGCGTATCTCTTGCAGTGCCTTTGTGCCCGGTTTCAGGCGCCGTTTCTTGCGTTCCGGCGGTCCTTCATTCTCGACAGGAAGCTCTTGCTGCTGCGTGTCGGTATCTGCTGGTTTGTCCTTCTTTTTCTTCTTCTTCTTTTCCTTCGCTTCCTTTGGCAGGCGGTCCTTCTTCTTTGATAACTTGCGGGGTTTGTCAGATTTACGCTTGTGCTTGGTGATAGCTGGCTCCACTGGCTGCATTGCAAGAAGTTCATCGCCCAGTACACTTGATGCACCCTTACCGGCCAGGGCAGAAGTCTTCTTTTGCTGTTCTTGCTTTGCAAGTGTCTTGGTCATTGTTTTGACGCGTGTGCCATTGCATGTGGTTCCTGCTCATATACATTCTACGCACGAATGGCGAAGCGTGCAGGTTTTGCTGCTTTGCGTATATACACTCAATTTGAAAGTTTTAGTGCTTGTCGTGTTTGCGTGCAATTGTACCAAAGCATGCCAAATTCGAGTGCTTTTGTGAATAATACACGGCACTGCGAGCAGGAGCCTTTTTACCTGGGTCGGACATTTGCAACATTGCTGCCACTTGGTTTGTTGCTGTACTCTCTGGGCATAAGCTTCTTTTGGCACTACTTTCACCGCATCAGTGCGTTTGCAAGGACGATGTGCTTTTGCGACCCTGCTGAGCTGTACACCATGGTGACCATAGAGCAGGAGCAAGAAGAACTCTCAATAGAGCAGGAGCAAGAAGAACTCTCAATAGAGCAGGAGCAAGAATGTGTGAATTTGCCTGTGTCAGAGCAAGAGCAAGAGGAAACACTCTCATAGTTCCGGGTGTATATACGCTTGCACGTTTTGTGTAACGTACACGCGCGCGCGGCCACTTACCATAAAACGTTGCGCTTTTTAGCACGCTGGCTCACACGCACGTTCACGTACAATGCGTGCCTGCCTCCTACTCGGCCTCTTCTGTATCACCCTCTCTGCGCGCGCCGCTGAGGAGCTCACCGAGGACACCTTCGATTCCAAGACCGCCAACAAGGCCCTCTTTGTCAAGTTCTTGGCACCTTGGTGAGGCCACTGTCGTAGTATGGCTGCCGATTGGGACAAGCTAGCCGACTACTACGCCAAAGACAAACACGTGTTGATTGCTGACGTCGACTGCACGGCCGCGGGCAAGTCGCTCTGTGATAAAAACTCGGTACAGGGATTCCCCACCATCAAGTACACCGACTCCACCGGACAGCTGCAGGATTACCAACAAGGACGCGATTACGACTCCCTGCTCAAATTTGCCAAGGAAAACCTCAAACCCGCCTGCTCTATCGTCGACCGCGCCAATTGCAGCGAGGACGACGTAAAACGCATTGAGAAGTTTGAAAAGCTCACCATTAAAGAGGCCGAAGCCTTTGTGGCCGACTCCAAAACCAAAGCTGAGAAAGCAGAGGAGACTTTCAAAACCGAGGTGGCCAAATTGCAGGCCGCCTTTGAAAAGCTGCAATCTGACAAATCCACGGCCCTGGACGACATCAAGAAGTCAGGCATTGGACTTCTAAAAGCCGTTCTAGAGCAAAAGAGGAAAAAGGACAAACCCGATGAGTTGTAGCTTGCGTTGGCATTGAGTACACGTGCCAGTTTGCGTGCATGGTACTTTCTGATGACGGGCGCGTGCCGTAAAGCATACCTGGGTTGCTTTTCATTAGTAACCGCGGCCGGGCCCTGAGATGTAAAAGTCGAGTGCATACAGCAAACTGGCGCGTTATTGTCAATAAAACAATTAGCAGTAAAGCGATTTTGGCTATTTAAAGTCTGTAAAAGGTGGTGTATATTAGGCAGCATCACAGAAAACAAATGCCTGAGTCGATCTCTGCACGCATTTGTACATGTTGTGACCCCTGTTGCATGGACCCCTTAGATTGTTGTTGCAATCAATGTGTGTGCTGTGCATATTGTGCAAAGCATCGCAAAGGTTGCAAACATGGCGATTTGTGGATGTGCGGTTGCCTATCTCAAGCGTGGATGGGGGATGCGTTTTGTTGTACGCACTTGGCATACGCTGAGAATATGCACAAGCACCTCTACAAAGATGACAAAGACGTTACAATTAAAATTATACCTTGGTGCTGTAACTTTTGTAATTTGCCATGCCCTTGCATCGACAGTATGCGGCAAAGCGACTATTGTCATTTTCAGCGCGGCACATTTTGGGGAACCTGGTGCAAAATGAATTACTGTGATCTTTGCACCTGTTCAAATTTTGGGTACAGACACGTACTAATGAATGAGTCGAGGCGCGGTAAGCAATACAGCGCCCAAAAACCTCTGGAGCTTACATTTTGGGAATGCTCTTGTGGCGACAACGCAGAGCCTTGGTGGCTCACAACTTGCTTTGTGTGCTGCATGCCATGTTTTTGCAACTATAACCGTCTTGAACAGATTTGGGAAACCAGAGAATTGGCAACACCAGAGACATTAGAGCAAAACATATACTACTTGGATAAAGACTGGTGGCCTGAGGGCCTTGCGATCTGTTTTGATTGCGTGACATGTACAAATAAACAAAACGAAAGATCGCCATGCAAAAAGGAAATATGTTGCCACTGGTGCAGAGAGAGAGAGAAATGCATTTGGCCATGTGAATACTGGTGCAGAGACAAAGACATCTGGCCATGTGAATGTCTTCAAACATCTCCAGACGCACAGGAAGCGTCGGCTCGTTACAATGCCGTACCCAACACAGAAAACGCAGCGCCACCCACAGTCGTGACGTTTAGCATGTAAAAACAAGCCTGGCGGGCCTTAAGTTCATTTTATCATTCAATAGTAAAGACTTCGTAAATGGCACTACTATTGCTGCCACCGCCGGCATTACGGCCAACCTCACCCGCGTGCAGCATGCCCGACAAATGTAAGATGTGATGCAACGCTTCCTCTTCAGCACTACGGCGGTTTTCTGTGCGCAAGCTGTTGCGCCGCGCCAAGTGTAAATCACGCTCGTCCTGGGCAAGGAGCGCCTCGTAATTCTGTCTGCTTAATTCCAATACGCGCTGCAGCTCTTCATCGGGTTCCTCTTCTTGTATTGGATGTTCTGGCTCCGGTTCCGGTTGCGCGACAGCCACTGGTTCTTCTGCCGCTGCCGGGATTGCACCACTTGTCCGCATCTCTGCGATGATTTGCTTTACTGCATGATTCTCAACCAACCGTTTGTGATGCAGCACCTCGTTCGTGACAGGGCTTGTATGTGATCTTTGCAACCATTCCTGGATTGCCGCTTTCTCGTACGTGTGACCGTCACCACACATGACAGGGTCGTCCATAATGTCACACGTAATGGGGCATTTGATGCTTGCAAATGCCATCAGCAACGGTAGATTGTAATTAGTATAGGTGTATATAACCAAGCACGTGTTTGGATCACGACACCTGAAGAAGTATATACACCAAGCAACAATCACGCACATTAGCACATGGCACTTGCTATCAGACGTGACGGCCACATTGTCTCGGCGCACGACGCAATCGTGCGAAAGATGATAAAGGAATTAACGGAAGATGTGTGGATCGAGGTAGAAGATCGTTTAATCACATCAGGAATAACAGACGCAACACAGTTGCTGTACTGTCGACGCGGCACCGTTCTCGATTTGCTACAGCGTTTTAACAAGGTCAAACACGCCAAAATAGGCGTCCTAATGCAACCAGCGGCACCAAATTCAGTTGTGCACAGATGGAGCTGTTGTGGTCAAATGCACCATTCGAACTGTAAGAACGCACATGCTACTAACGGATGCTTGAGCATGAATTACTGCTGGACTTCCGCAACAAGCTTAGAAAACCTGAATGATGCCATGCGGAATTTAACAGAAGCGTATGGACGCGTTCAGGATTGGCAGCCCAATGAAATAACACCCAAATTCGAAGCCAAGTTTGACCTTGATACATTTTCGGGCGACAAAGACGAAAACAGGGCAGCGTTTCGCAGGCTGCTTCAACAAGGCTTCATTGCAATGCCGCTCATTTTCATGAACAGAGACGTTTATGATCAGTTTTTTGAAAAATGCAAACCTGAGCAAAAACGTGCACTGAACGAGTTTGCTTGGCCGGCCTTCGTTAAGTGCAGCGGTGAAGAACATGACGAGGAAAGGCTGTTCTGGCATCTACCACGCGTTAACATGCACCAGTATATTGAAGCACGCGAGCGCGCGCTTTGCGAGGCGTGCCGTTAAAATTGTTTACCATACTGGCCAGGCCCGGCACGTTTAGCTTAATTCTATGCGTATCTCTTTCGGTATTTGATAAACAAGTTCCCCTTTGTCCTCCTCCTTGTAACATGGCTGCCAGGCTTCCCATGTTGCACGAACGCGTAGGTTACTATTGATTTGTTGCGAATAGAAACGAATATCGTCCTTGTTTGTCATCGCAAAGAGCTGTTTTTGCACACTGATGCGTGTATCGAGCCAAAAGCATGGTTGTCGTCTTCCGTCACACAGATAAATGCTGCAAACCCAATGCAGCGCCAGCTCAAGGGCAACGTGCTGCCAAACATAGTCAACAAGGCACTCGGCGAGGTAGGGAATACACTGTTTGAAGAAATCCGTGTGCTCTTGTAGATGCTGTAAGAAAAACTCATGTATCTCTTCTTCAAAATAGCGCTGCTTCTGTACGTGTTCACTGAAAGCACGGTAGCATTTGTGAATTAACTTGATGTCCTCACTGTGCCACTGCAGAGGGCATGGAATGCCAGGCAGCATAATTTCTTCAGGTATCAATGCGCGCTCGGGGATAGAACCGCTTGGATACGATTCAAGGCCCGTGATGTCGTTGTCGTACTTCCATTCCCGAAACGCATCGTCAATTATGTTGCCCAGGCGCAAGTACCCCCCATGTAACAGTGCCCTGTTTGCACCGACTTGCAGTAAGGCTGCGTATTGCAGGTAAGAATGCCAAACTCGCTCGGCAAACGCGAGTGTCGTGACAAACAGTGCTTCTTGAGACGGGAGAAATCCAAAAATCCTTGACACGGTCGCAGGGATTGGTTCATCCTCTGATACACAACCATTGAGAACAAATATGCGCATTCTATCCAAGGAACGCCGCACTTTCCCCTTCTTGAGAGTTGGTCTGCTTTCAATGAAGTCCAACACGCGTTGAACGCTGCAAACCTTAGGGTTCAAGAACTTGGTACCAAACACAACTGAATTGCACGCCTTCTGTGCCTCATGGAAATGCTGGACAGCTAACGTTGTATCCTTTGTGCACAACAATCGGTGGACTACCCGAGGCGTGTCCCGGTGAGCTCGGGGAGATGTGCACGTTAGCATAGCTGCATGTGATTACGTGCGCGCGTTTGTATATAGGTACTTGCGTGCAAGGACACGTATTTTAAGGGAAACGCGTGTACATAAGCGCAAAACACGCGCACAAAACGCGTGCACGTTCTTACTAACATGCCAACAGCGAAGAGAAAACACGCTGAACTTGAACGTCCAACATCTGAAAACGGAAGCGAAGCGGTGATTGTTACAATTAAAAAGAAAAGAACTGAGAAGAAGTGCCCTCACGGTAAACGGCGCTATGATTGTGTTGCTTGCAAGGGCAAGGGGATTTGTGAGCACGGTCGGCGGCGCAGCACGTGCAAGGAATGCGGAGGCGGCAGCGTATGCCAGCACGGTCGGCAGCGCAGTTACTGCAAGGAATGCAAGGGAAGCGCCATTTGTGAACACGGTCGGGAGCGCAACAAGTGCAAAGAATGCAAGGGAAGTGCTTTCTGCCAGCACGGGAGACGGCGCACTACGTGTAGAGAGTGTGGGGGAAGTGCTTTCTGCCAGCACGGGAGACGGCGCGCGGAGTGCAGGGAGTGTGGGGGAAGTTCTTTCTGCAGTCACGGTCGGCAGCGCAGCAAGTGCAAAGAATGCAAGGGAGGCGCCATTTGTGAACACGGTCGGCAGCGCGGCAACTGCAAGGATTGTAGGGGCGCGAACATATGTAAACACGGCAGACAGCGCCAAACCTGCAAAGAGTGCGTGTCGATTGAAAAGATGCAGGCGTCAAAAAAATGGTGCAAGCTGTGTTTTCAGAAACTATTGGATACTCCTGCACGCATTGCGGCTCAGATGTGTGCTGAATGCGACAAAAGATGCAAGCATATCAAATCCGAAGAAATTGCAGTCGAAAAGATGCTGATAGACAATGGCTTCACAAAGATGGTCTCGGATTCAATTCGTCCACCTGCAAAACACTATAAGCGCGAACACAGGATCGATTTCAGATGCTTTGAAAACGAAAGTGACAATGGGCACAGTGCAAGCATTGATTTTGTGATTACAAACGAGAATGGTGCCACCATGTTACTAGAAATCGACGAGAACCAGCACCGCTTTGGGTATTCGGTCAGCTGTGAAGTAAAACGCGTCTCCGAGGTCTACGCCTCGCTGGTTAAGAAAATGCATCAGGATGGGCTTTCCGTTGTTCATTTCGTCAGATACAATCCTGGTCCTTACACACTCCAAGACACAGGTGAGAAAATCGAAGAAGATCGTACCGAACGACGCGCAAAGTTGCTTCAGTACTTGCAGCAATGCCAGCATGATGAACAGGATACACGCCTATACCTGGATTACCTGTACTACGATCGTGCTCATGCTTCATCAGAAAAACCGGTCATTTGTGACCATCCAGAGTTTGACGCTAAGCTCAAAGAAGTCGCGCGAATTGTGTTTTGAGGCCAAACGGCACATTTTGCTATTTAAACGGTGACATTATTTAAGGATTGACAAAGGGGTGTGGTATGACTGTACTCACGGGTGACGTGGCCAAGTTAATCTTAGGGTTTTTATCGGTTCAAAGTCAAGGCAGATTTGTCTGCGCAGCAGTGCTTCCACCTGAATGCAGGGCGTCGATGCAAGAAAAACGCTACAAGCGTTGGGAAGAATTGGGTGTAGCGCCCAACCAGCCGCCCAAGAAGCCCCAAAACAAAGCCCGGCTGCCCAAACACAAAGTCAAGCTGCCCAAAAACAAAGCCAGGCGGCCCAGCACCAAAGCCAGGCGGTAAATGTGCATGCCAATATAAGCAAGTTGTGAGAAGCGGGTGTTGAATACACCGCCTGCAGATTTACATTAAATTTGTCCATTTTATTTTCTTAATGCCGCGGCCATGATTTCAGCGTGCAGAAGATGCGGTACCATGATGCGACGGGCGCCATGTCCCCGGTTTACACTTTCTTCTGATACTTTCACACCCATTCGGCGTTTAGTTGCTCTGCTGTGAATTGTTTTGGCTCCCCTGTGAGTGAACTCAAAGGAATGTCGAAAACGGCTGGTAACCGGGCAAAATGAACCATACTTGCAGTCGTTATTGCATCTCCCGTTTCCAGACATTCCCTTTGGTTTCCAATTTCCGATATTTGTCCAAATATCAGTAGGTTTCTTCCAGAAGTGATTGTAAGCGCAGTAGTCTACCTTGTGCAGGTACACATCATCTACCCAACACTTCTTATACTTCATGTAGGGCCTGCATTTTAGATAAGCGTCTGGGTTTTCTACAACGAACTTCATTGTCTTCCCACTATGCCTGTACCACGCGAACAGGATCTTTTTAACTTTTTTTACCAAAAGATCTCCGAGAATGGCCCGTTTGCGATACTCTGGGGGATATTTCACAGGAGGAGCGTCTGGGTGCGTTGTATCTCTGTAGCAGCAGTTCCTGTTCCTGTTGATGTCATTCAGTCTCGAGAACGTGCTACAATCAGGGGAGGCCGTAGTGAATACGAGTCGTATTTTCAGCTTGTCTGTCGACTTTAGCTTCTTTTTCTCTTTGATGTATTGTCTGACTTTACGGTATAGAGTCTCGGGTGTCTCGTGCAAGAGGTCTGCTTCTAGATTGTACACGAAATCCTCTTCAACAGCAGAGTACACTTTGGGTCTAATATCAATTGGTACATAGAACAGCCCTTGTTCCTCCATGGCACGGCGCGCGCTCTGTGTGCCGGCCAAGAGGTCTACTCCCACCGCAACCTCGTGATGCTTCATGACAAAGCTTGATAGTTGCAGCAAGTAGCCCGCGGTTTATACGTGCACGTGCAATGTAATGCATATAATGCCACATTCGCTACGCGTCGTAAGTGCCTGTTGAAGTGCCTGTTGCAATCAAATAGTTTTTATCTTGGACACCGTGTGTAACTATTTAACTAATACGAAAACGTCAATGGCAGACAGCCAGTGTAGTAGAAATGGCTGCAGTTTCAGTGGGTGCTCTTAAACGTTACAACGACAAGCTTGCACATGAAAACGACGTCTTGAAAGAACGCTTGTGGCACATCCAGTCACGCCCAACCGGTTCCTACAGTAAAGTATTTAGGGACATTAATAAAAAATATTGGGCAATGTACGACAAAGTTCGATCGTCTGTGGAATTTGGCGATGGTTATTTGCTCTGTTTTGGATTTGTAAACAATAATTTCTCGATATGTTGGAAGCGACCAAATACACCGCCCACAGCTATTGCTTACATTGACATTGAAAAGCTGCTGGCCGCTATCGACAGAAGTGAAATTAAAAAAGGACCAGTGCAATTAGGGAGTGCGATGAACGACATCAGCCTTACTGTTGATGAGGGCATCATCTCATTTTCTGTACACTTTAAGATTGAAGGCGCAGATTATTTCATTGAGTTTGAACGTGAGAAGACCGACTTTGTGACAGTTTTAAAGGGTCTTGCTGTATACTATGAAGAGCAAGCAAAGGCGCTGGATGACGACGAAAGCAAAAATGAACTGCGTGCTGCAGCAGAAATAATGGCACGACGCTAAACCCTAAAATAACGCATACAATATGTGCGACAATGCCGTGCAGAGTATCGCAAGAAACATCCTCTTTGGTACGTAACGAATATCTTCGATTAAAAACAGTGGACATGCCCAAGCAACAGTTAATCAGCATGTCTGTGCGGGCAAAACAACTCTTTGCATGCACGTGTAATGTAGTATATATAGCGATGCATTGTTTGCATCTGCGGTTATGTCACAAAGCCTTTACGTTCTTCAATGCGAAAACACTTGCATTGCACGTGAAAATGACAAGCTTAGGCAATTGTTGCGATTTGATGCGACAGACCTTGAAAGTGCCTTGCTTTCTAGCGACTTTGATGAGTTGCAGGCCGCATACACCCAAGTTGCCGCTGTTTTAAACATTAAAATGGACACGAACGCAAAACGCGAGGTGCTTGGTGTGATACACCACATGTGTGTTTCGGAAGAGACACACGTGCAAACAATGGTGATGCCGTTGATTGCCGCTATGCTGAAAGAAGACAAACCCTTTGTGAAAACGGCAATGGTTGGCTTATTGGTCACGTTTCGTAACTCAGAAGATGCCCATGAGCTAGACTTCTATGAGCGTTATGTGAAATACGCGAGGACTAATGGGTACCCGTATGCGCTTGCGCAATTTCATATCGGGGCGCACGTTTAAATTCAAACTTAGCGTTTTCTTTTCTTTTCACGCGCGCAAGCGGTGGCCAGGCCGTGTTTATCACTAAGCTGAGACACTGTCGTCAGGCTAAAGACTAAATACTTGGCTATTTGCTCACAATTGAGCAACTGGGCTACGGCAATACAGTCTGCGAATGCTGAATGAGCGTCCCGTAATTCCGTTCCAGTATGCCAGGCGTAGAGTGTGCACAGCTTGAGGTCTCGCATCGGACGATTGCAGGCTGGCCAGGCTAGAGACGCAGCAATCATGGTATCACAGAATGTAAACTTGATTTGCTCTCCAAATTGAGCGCGTATTAGATTTCGCGGTGATTGTCCAGGAAACGCGCGCTGCAATTCGGTTAGGAGCAGCATGTCGTCGAAACGGCGACTATTGTGTCCCACCAAACGCAACACAATGGGCACGTGCTTATCTTCTGCCAAGTCATGTTCGTGTTTCCAATCGCAAACATACCGTTTCACCATTGGAACGAAGCATTGCGCCCAGACATCACCAAAGCACGGGGATGCTTTAAGATCAGAGTCTTTAATGCCTGTTACTTGACTTGCTGCCACGTTCATGTGCCATCCGACGGATGTAGGCTTTATGCGGCTGTTTACACAATAAAGCTTGGATGCAGAAAAAGCGGCACTGTGTTCGCCAGGGGGGATGAGCACGCTTGCCGAAAACTCCACAATGGAGTCTGTATTAGTGTCAAGGCCAGTGGCCTCAAGATCATATGCAATGTAGACAATATTGGCATCTGCGTCTTTAGCGGAACGCGCGAGGGCCATGGGCACGCGTTGCGCGCGAAAACGTCTTTAAATAGCTGCACGCGCAAGGCCGCACGTTTACGCGTATACATCTACTTTCCTCAACGACGTAGCTTATACTTCAGCTTGGGTGATGATGGTTCCTTGGTCTTGTACCTGGACATGATGCTCGAATTTACAATGTCAATGTGATTCTGGAGAAGGTTGCTTTCGTGACTCTTCTTGGCAGCTGCGGTCTTTCGCGTAGCAAGTTTGGATGGTATGGTGGTCTTTAGCTCTGAATTCTTGGCGTGCTTTTGTTGTTCGAGTTGCCTCTGCAGGGATTGTTTCTCCTTCAACAGTGCATTTTGCCGCTTGAGCTCCTTCATGTATTCTGCATCGTCCTTTGTGTTGCCCCCTTGTGTAGTGACACCAACAACCTTTACTTTGGCGGGCACAGAAGCAGCAGGTTGCTTTTTTGTTTCGGGCTTCGGCGCTTGGCTCTGTTTTTGCTGCTCAAGCTGCTTCAGTAGAGACTGCTGCTCTTTCAAGAGCACGTTCTGTCGCTTGAGCTCCTTTGCATATTCCGCGTCCTCATTAACATCAGCCTGTTGCGTGGTCACGCCAACAACATTAACGTTTGCAGGTTTCAAAGCGGCGGCAGATGGCTTTTGTTGAGGCATCAGTCCAGCGATCTTTAAGCCCGGTGTCTTTGTGCTGCAGACATACCCAGCGTCCTGTGACGCATAAGTGGCAGGCTTTTCTTCTTTCTTGGGCCGCTCGCGAGTGACAGATTTGGCACGTTGCCGAACGGTCTTGACTTCCTGTGAATCATCACCACTTTCGCGTTTCTGGGGCCGTTCGCGAACCACGGACTTGGCACGGGACGGCTTGACAACTGTCGTTTCGACTTTGACGCGCTGTTTGGTACGTTTCACTGGTTCTGTCTTCTGCTGCACGGTAATCGGCTGCAGCTTGAGTGTTTGCGCTTCGGCAGTTGTCAGGCTGTGCTTTTGGCCGGCTGTTTGTTTGATGATAACCGGTGAATCGGACTGCAGCTTGCAATAAGGAGACCTGATGAACTCGAAAACGTGCAAGGACGTGTCTGCCCCTGGAGTCTGCAAAAACGCGCTGTACGCGGACAGTGCGTCTGGATGCAACCCAATGCTCTGCTGTGCAAGTGCAGCAGACAGCACGGCCGACTGTGTGCTGCCACAGGCGCATTTGTTGCGAAGGATGAGCAAGTCGCGCTCGCCTACTTGAGCCTCTACGTGTTGGGCAAGTGCCGTGGCGTCGGTTTCGAGGGGGGTCGCTTTTTGCGACCTGCCAAACAAGCTGGAGATCTGCTGAATTGGCGCGTCCTTCGCCCTAAAAAAGGAAGAAAACATGGCGCCTGCCTTATTGTACACGGTCCCCGTATGTTTCTTCGGATGCATCTTGTAGTTTTATACTTGTACTTAGTCTACAGGTACGGTCTCGCCTTCGTGGGTGCTGTTAATGTACAAGTAAAAGTTGCGCCAGGCGGTGCAAGTCACAGAGGAACTGCCAATGACTATTGTGGCGCTGTAACGTTGCATGTGTTCGTGCATTGTTGACGGCTCGTAGTGCTGCCGTTGGCTGTAATCCTCGCGACACCCCAGAAGTTGTGGACAAAGCACGTTTGTTCTTGAGAACGGCAACCGCCCAGCCTGCAACTCACGAAGCATAATGTACATCATTGCAGCTGCGTGCAAGGGGTCGCTTTGAGTACTCAGCAAGTGCGTGCTGCACGTCTGCCGAAGTAACGCGTCGCACATGTTACTGCCGTCACGCGTGGTGGCAAGCTTGGCACGCACAGCATCGCGAAAGAGGTTTTGTTGCAAACACAGGTGGCGTACTGAACGCGTGACGTGCCACATTGTAGCCTTTGCGGCTTCTGGAGTTAATTCGGAGCCCGCCTCGATAATGCCACTCAGTTCTTCAATTACGTTTGAGGTCACTGTGTGGTCGACGCACGTAACAGCGTCAGGGAGCGTAATTGTGCTCACTGTCTCGTATTCGCGCACAAAACACGCAAAGCTGGCTTGCGCGTCAAACGTGTAATCCGCCACGGCACACGCGTGCATGCAGCGCTGGATTGCATTACCAATGACTCGGTGCACCAGTGCCGATTCGTGATGTGTGGTGTTTTGTTCCACGAAACCCACTTTGCCGCCGTCAAGGTCGTGCAGCTTTTGTACAGCAACGGTGCGATAACACTGTAGTGACGCCTGTGACAACTCTTCTTCATCGACGCACAAATCGTGCTGGTGTAACGCAAGCGTTACGTGTGCTGTAAGCTGAATTGATTCAGCACGTGAATGTGGTCTGCGTTGCAGGGCGCGAAAGTACAGACTCTCCAAGGGAGTACAGCTAACAAAATCCCCGTGCTTCATGTACGGCGGCAAAAACTCTTGTTCCTCATCCGAAACATCTGAAACGTCCGACATTTCATCCGAAGGCATTGCGTCATTCAAGTAACGTGACGTGTGCAACGTTTGCAGCGCCGCTTGCGTGAGTAGGTCACGCGAAAACACTGACAGCGAAGGTGACTTGAGAACACACAGCAGTTCGTCCAGCACACCATGCAGCGATAGCTGTTCCACGCTTCGCATGCCAAGCGAGGCAGCAGCCCTGCTTAAGAGCTGTTGAGACGTAGCGGTGTTGTTCATTACGCAATGCTGTAAGGCGTGTTTTTGACACTTGCGCAATTTGGGTTCGGATTTCAGCAGGCACTCAATAATGTACGACGGCAGTTGTACACAGCAAGCCTCACCGTGAGAGTTGCACAAAAACATGTATTGTGGCACTGCCCGTGGGCATATCACGTCGGTCGTTTACACGGCATGCTTCGATTAGGAACGTGTACGTGCACGTGACACACGCGCGTCTATTGTACGTTACAACGCGTAACGTAAATCACAAAACACGTGTACGCGTGTATATAGCCACGTGAGACGTGCACATGCCATACATAACACGTAGAGCCTCTGTACGTGTACGTTTCCATGGCTGCCGCACCCCCAGTACGCACAAACCTGCTACCCGATCCGTACCTGCAGGAACTGTTGCAGGAACGAGCACAGACAACAAACGTGCCCAGTCTCAGAGAAATACAGCAACAGCAGATGCTGGGACACGATGATCACCTCCATTTTGAGCAGCGTACACAGGAAGAGCTCACGGAAAGCTACTTGCCGGCAACGCTTATGGAGGAGGAGTTGCCATTCAACCCAGACGCCACAGACGCGACGCAAACCGAAAATGAGCATGCCAAAAAGCCCCTTCCGGTCACGATTCGCTATGACAGGCACGACGCAACCGGTAGGAGCCTCAGACTCTACCACTTGCCCGAGGCACTCAGCAGCGACGAGAAACGTCTTTTAGAGACAGTGCAATCGCTTACGCACATGCCCAAGAAGTGTCTCCAGGACGCATGCTTTCGCAAAATGTACGCGGTTGTGCTGTTCCGCACCAAGCTGGATTGCCAGGATGCATATCGCCAGCTGCTTTTGGAGAAGCACGCTTTGGCGTCTGTAGCTTAATGCCCGGCACATTAAGACAACCCTCGAAAAGTGCATTAACGATTGCGAAAAATTTGTAAACGTCTGCAAAGAGTAGAGGTTTATTAAAGACCGGCCACTGCCACGCACGCGAGCATAACGGTGGGCGAATAACGCTGCAGGCTGCAAAGGGTGGCCCCCGTTTTGCTTATGCTGGCCTGCAAATTGGCCGCGAGCTTTTTTGCGTCTGCGTTCTTGTGCGTGGTCACGCGTAACGTGACGCGAGGCACGTGGGGGGCATGATGCGAAAGCGACGCGTCCGCCGCGTCCGAAAACATTGCTGACGAGCAGAAGATGTCGTCGCGTGCACGTGTTGTCTCGTGTGTGACCAGCACGTTGGGCGTGTCGTCTACTGCCTGCTGTGCTTGTTCCGAAAACTCCAGTACAGGCATGACCACATTGACTGTTAAATCTTTACTTTGATCTTCGTTGAGCACGTAGGTGTCGTTATATTCTTGGTTGCCGGTGCAGGCAGAAAACTCAATGAATTGCAGGTACCAGGAGCGCGAGTTTTGCAGATGACTAGAAGTGAGGTTGTCCACGCCGCTGCATCCCGCGTCTGCCAGCGTCTTTCGCTGCTTTAGCATTGTTCGCATGAGTCCAGAAGCAAGCGCGTGCCTGAGACCCTCCTGCATGCTCTTTTCCGCGATGCTGTTAGCAAGGCTGGCGCTAGGGTTCAGGGCATACATCTGTTGATTGGGTGCTGTTGCTTCACATGCAACATAGGGCAACTTGGGACGCATTTGCTGCACGTGGGTTGCGTTTATTTCCGGTAGGGGCACAAACAGCACCGTCACGTGATTTTCGGGCTCGACGCCGTGTGAATCCACGGCGCAACCACACATGCAGCAAGCATAGTCTGATGTGAGCGCGTGTACCAGCTTTAGCATGCGCTTGGCGGCTGTGGTTGGTGCAAGCGTGGTTGCAACAAGCGTTGGATTTTGATGGTGCAAACGTGCCATTGCACTGTAAAACGTAAACTTGTGCACAATGCGGTTTGCCATGTCTTCACAATCATCACCGTACATAACACGGTTGTCGGAAAAGGTACTCCCAACATTGAGCAGGTATGCGGCGTCATCCTTGTTGAAACCGGGCAATTCCGCCCAGTTAATTTTCTCAGACATGTTGCCGCCTGTCACGCTTGTGTCGTATTCATAATGGTGTATAGCAAAGCTTTGCGCTAGTTTGCTGCATGCTCCGAAAACGTGCAAGAGGTGTTCGTTGGCAATTTCTGCATTGTCTTCACGAAAAATGCCATTGAGGGCTGGCAAGAGTGCGCGAGCGTAATTTGTAGATTGAGCCAGGAAGTTTGCACTGGTGTTCAATTCATGCCGCATTCTAGTCAAAGCAAGTCCAGTAGGTCCTTCTAATGGCTGCGCGTTCAAGAAACGTGCAAGGCGTGCGTACATGGCGTTTACGTTGGGCGCGCGGCGGTGAAGGTGTTCAGTAGCATGCCAAGGACCCCTGTGTACTGGCAGCAACGAAAAGCCGTACCCGTCTCGAGTTGGCCATAGTTTGGATCGCGTGCCGAGCATTCGGGCTGCATAATCAAAGTCTTCGCGGCATTTTTGCACAAACGCCGCGCCGCTGTCAAAACATAGCTTTGCATACGCGTGCACGTTGTCGTAATCCTGAAACGTATTCTTGGGGTCGCTAATGCTAAGCGGTGACAACGTAACCAGCAGCTCGCCCACCTCGTACTTGGAAACGTCATCGGTCACGTAGTGTTCCCAGTTGCGCTCTATTTCAACCAAGGGCACCTTGAAAGTGACGCCCTCGTCGTGCTTTTTGTACAGAAAGTCCTGCAGGACGTCGGCATGGAAACCGCCGTAAACCCCGAACCCTGCAGCGGAGCAGCTTTTGCTGTCCTGCACCGCAAACGTGAAGCTTACGCGCGATAGCTCGGCAACGGTGTCAAACGACACGCGTGCCGGGCCGTTATCAAGCAGGAGCGGGGAGAGGCTGCACGGCGAAAGCGCACACGTGCACCCAAGAAACGTTTTCAGTTCTTTATTGCCGGCCGTGGCCGAAATGGTGAACGAACCCGGCATGCTTGCTTATTATGCAGCAAACAGTGGGTGCGTTTATATAGAAAAGAGGTGTGTCACACATGCACTGGGCATACCCCCCCTTCCTTTACACCTCCCAATCACTTTCCATGAAAATGTTGTCCACGATGGATTCAATCTCCGCCTCGCTTGTGAGCTGTTCCTCGTTCCGCTTCTGCTGCCACGTGTTCAGTGCCTGTTTGGCTGTCTCTTGCTTGTGCATCACAATGGTTTGCACCACAGAGTCAAACAGTGAAGCGTGCTGCGTGGCAAACTGAATAAGCGTGTGAATGTCCGCCTTTGCCTGCAGCATGGCGCATTTGGACAACTCCTCGGCCTTCTTTATGCAATCAGGCTCGATCAAAACTGCCGTGTGCAGCCTCAGGTACGTGTTCAGGTCCGAGTTAAACTGCGTAAACGCAAGAGGAGTGCTTATTTTGTCGGTGTAGGCGTGCAGAATATGTGGGTCCGAATTGGAGGGCTTGCCGAGAAAACTGTGCACAAGATTCCAGAATTTGTCAGACAAAATGTAACGATTCGAAATGGTTTGTCCCACAACGCCTTCCAAATGCAGCAACAGGGCAGCACTGCTGTTTTTCTGTTGCTTTGATGCAGGCAGATCGTCTGACTGTGCACCTTTACGTTTGCGTTTACTCTGCAGGGTGCAATTGCGCGTAATCTGCAACGGACGCGTAATCATGCTCTGCTCGTTTTTGCGCTTAGTAATGTGTTCCAGAAATGAATTGTACGACGCCTGTCCCAACTCCGCCACAAGCGATTTGCGATATTGCAGTACGTACTTGTAGCACAACGACGCGCACTGTGTACCTTTTGTCACAGCCTCGGTTGCACAATACTTCTTGAATCGCAAGCACCCATTGTTGCAAAAGTCGTTGCATATGATGGGCGTGTTGTGCAGCACGGCGTTAATGCACTTGACCAAACTGCAAACCTTACAGCGTCGAATATTGCAAAGCACGTTCTGCTTGTTGCGTGTGCGGCAATCACTGTCAAGGTGCCGCGTGCACCGCGGTGTGTTGCATAGCATGCAGTGTTCGCCAAAACGCCCGCTGCAAGCCAAGGATTCATCAAAGAGGGCAATGTGGTCCTTGAACGGCAGCAACACGTTCTTGTACATCACGAGTCGGTTCCAGGAATACAATTTGCATTGCCGTTCTCGTTGCAATTCGAGGGGGTATTGTCGACTTACGTCGTCGACGTGCATGTGTGTGTGTGATACGGGCAATTGGCTTGCTTCTGCCTCGTATATACACAAACAGATAATCCAACTCGCAAGTTGTAAATAAACGTGGGTTTAAACATATCTATGCACGGCCAGCGCCCAAGGCGGGAAAACGCATACAAATTTAAATTTAATGCAAAAACGCGGTAAAAATGCCGTTTCGCGCGCGCTGCGCTGCCGTTTAAATATACCTTTTGTCCACGAGCACATTTTCATCAAAGAAGGACACGTCCACGCGTTCCCCTCCAAATGACGATCCCCGGATGCACTTGCCAATGAGCCACGGCGGTGTCTGGTGCAAAAGGTATTCAATGCGATCCAAGTTGTACGTCCGTAATTCCTTTAACCCGGTGTTTGCCATGTGAAGATTGGGGTTATCACCAGAATTCCGTTGAAGATTTG
>MDTG01041678.1_pt1 | contig 21198 bp, 19 predicted proteins | sample 811421 | NCBI WGS metagenome assembly MDTG01 (sample SAMN05326645, study PRJNA326480) | marine metagenome | isolation source: seawater | place: Pacific Ocean: South East | collected 2011 | reverse complement strand
ATTATTCTCACACAAAGTTAACATTTCATTTAAGTAATTTGGATCCATAGATCCATCAGCATTTATGATACTAAAAAAAGGAGTTTTAATATTCTCAATACCCTCTTTAAGAGCGCTTCCATAACCTTTATTTTTTTGGGTACAAATCTTAATATTTTTAAAATCAGTAATAGAATTAATAGTTTCAGTGTCCTCTTTTTGTAACACAACTAGAATATTGTAATCAAATTTCTCTAATTCTTTTAAGAATACTGGCAGTGATTCTGCTTCTTTATTCGCTGGTATTAATAATGTTAGTTTATCCATAATTTAACTGAGTAATATTTTAATTAAAATTGTTATTTTTTAATTTAATTAAAAAAGAATAGTTTATAAAGAAAATTGTAGCACCATAACTCGTAAAGAAACTTCCTGAAGGCAATAGTGGCACTAAAGTAGCAATTAAAAACAAAATACTACTTTTTGTTAAAAATTCTTTTTTTAATTTAGTCTGTCTAAATAAAACAAAGACTAAATTTGATATTATAAGTAAATAACCAATAACACCTATTTCAGATAAGAGTTCGAAATGTAATTGATGTGGATGAGTTGAGGCACCAAAAAAACCATCTTTTGTATACTCATCTTTATAACTTTCAAATCTGAAAGTTTTATAACCAGACCCAAATAAAATATTATTTTTGGCTATCATTAAAGCAGTATTATAATGACTTAAATATTGGCTATTTTTTATGATTGTTTCTAAATCAAGTTTTTTATCTTGTTCTATTTTTTGAACATAAGTTTTAAATACATGATAATAAAATTTTCCTTTTAACTGAGGTATATTATTTATTATTAATGAGGAAATTAATATCATTAAAAAAATAAACAAAAATTTTTTCTTCCTTGAAATTTCTGCAAAGAAAATAAAAAAGAACACAAACATTACTAATATCTTTAAAAAGTTTGATCTTTCACCTATCAATAATGCTGTAATAAAAAAAAATATTGCAGATAAAATAAAAAGTTTTTTGTTCTTATCTGCCAAAAAGGATAAGCTAAGAAATAAGAAACCGAAATAAAATCCTCCTATCTTTAATTCATCGCCCGAAAAACTTGCAATTCTTCCGTGATATACAGAGCTAAAACCAAGAATATTTTTTCCAAAACTGAACTCAAAAATTATATCTAGACTTACAATTAAAAAAATAAAAAACCAAAATTTTAAAAAATCATCCTTAAAAAACTTAAAATAATAGTAAAGTGCATATGATAAGATAAAAAATCTTATAAATGAAATACTTTTAAATAAACTTTCAGAATTATAAGAAACTAATAATGAATTCAAAATCAAATATATATAAATAACTAATAAAAATTTGAAATTAAAATCATCAAAAAGGAAAAAATTTTTTTTTTTAATCAAATCGATTATAAAAAATATACATATTAATAAAATAGCAAGATTGCTTATCAAAGACCCTATAAATAAAGTTACTGGTAATATTATGATTAAAATGTAATTTAATTTAGAAAATAAAGAGTTTTTGCTGTTTAACAATTGATTCATTAGTGAATTTACATTACTTATTTTTTGTTTGAGTTACAGAAAAATGAATTATAGGAAATTTAATTTTATTCATAATTTATATGCTTAATAAAAAAAAAAAGTTAGTCCTTTTTATGCCTTTTATAGGGTTGGGTGGTGTAGAGAAAAATCTTTTCATTATTGCTAATTATTTGAGTAAAAAATTTAATAATGTCAATTTATGCACTATTTCAACTAAGTTTAAAAGTAAATTTGACAAGAAAATTAGTTTTATAGTTCCTAAAAAAAAATGGTCGGAAAAACTGAATATTAGAATTAAATATTTTATTTGTTTATATGTTTTATACAAATATTTAAGTAAAAATAAAAATACTGTAGTTCTATCTTTTCAAGCAAATATCTACTGCATAATTTTATGTAAATTGTTAAATGTTAAAGTTATAATTAGAAATAATTCATCTCCATTTGGGTGGGATCATAATTTTTTAAAAAAAAAGATTTATAAATTTTTTGTAACTAAAGCAGATGCTGTAATCGTAAATAGTTTATTATTTAAAAATCAAATGGATAAAAGATTCAAAATTAAAACAAAATGTATATTTAATCCTTTAAATAAAGAAGAAATTTTAAGTTTATCTAAAAAAAATATTTCAGAACCTTTTTTTAAAACAAAGAAAAGTATCTTAAAAATAATTAATCTAGGAAGATTAACCGATCAAAAAGATCATATTACACTTTTAAAAACAATTAATATTTTAAGAAAAAAAATTCAAGTTCGTTTATTAATTTTAGGGAATGGAGCAGAGTTAAATAAACTAAATAAATTTGTTTTTGAAAATAAATTAAATAAAAATATAAAAATAAAAAATTTTGTTAATAATCCATTTCCGATAATGCGTCAGTCAGATATATTCATTTTATCCTCAAAATATGAAGGGTTGCCAAATGCTTTACTGGAAGCAATTGTCCTTAAAAGATTTTCTATTTCATCAGATTGTCCAACAGGACCAAGGGAAATTCTTAATAACGGAAAAGGTGGAATGCTTTTTAAAATTGGAAATTATCATGACCTATCAAAAAAAATTTTGTTTTATTGTAAAAATAAAAAACTTTTTAGAAAAAAAATATCTTTTGCATTCAGAAATTTAAAAAGATTTGATTATGATAAAAATCTTTTAAAATATTATTTGTTGTTAAATCCATTTTTAGTTGACTAATAAAATTGAATTTAAAACTTTAAAATGTCTAAATAGAGTGTAATTAATCGACTCCTTCTTTGCTAGAATTTTCATTTTTTTTATATCCTTTTCCATATTCAAATATTTATCTAAACTATTACTCAAAGCATTTTTTAAATTATTTTCAAAAAGAATACCGGCTCTACCGTTAAGCAAAAACTCTTTGGGACCATTTTTACAATTGCTTGATATGATGAATAGATTACAAAATGCAGCCTCAATAATTACAAATCCAGGGTCCTCCCACAAAGATGATAATATAAAAGCTTCAGCATTTTTCATGTGGGCATAAATATTATTTGTATAACCTTTTAAAAAAATTCTATCTGATAATTTTTTTTGCTTAATTTTTTTATCTAAATTTTGTTTTTCTTCTCCCTCCCCAAAAATATATAAATCAATATGCTTATTTTTTTGGGAGAAAGTATTAAACTCATTAATAAGGTAATCGAAGTTTTTTTGTTTAGTAAGCCTACCTGCAGCAATAAAATAACTTCTTTTCTCCTTAAAATTCCTCTTATTTTCATAAGAATTCAAATCATCGATAAATTTCCTTATTCTTATAATTGGATCTGGTAAAAAAAATAATTTATCCTCTGGAAATAAAGACGTTTCCAATAATTGTTTTTTTAAGTCTTTAGTGGGACATGAAATCTTAAAAAGTTTTTTCGATGAAATTTTCCAAAGAAATTTTCTTAAATTATTCAACTTAGGATATCCAGATATTCTTAATATACATTTCGTTTTAATATTGATTATATTAAAAATAGTTAAAGGTAATGATGTAACGAGATGCGCAATAAAAAATTCTGGTTTTTCTTTTTTCAAAAGTTTTATAAGTGAAAAAAATGAAATTAAATAAATTAAGATATAGGAAATTCTACTCCCCCAATAACCAATTTTAGGTAAATAATTGAAATATCTAAATCCTAGATTAATAACTTCAATATTATTTTCTTCAAAAAAAATTTTCTGATCATCCCACTCTCCACAAGAATTGACTATTTTTACCTTAAATTTCTTTTTTGAAAACTTTGAAATCGCAACAGCAGAATTAATTGTTGACCAATATGTTCCAACTTTATCTAAGCATGGGGACCAAAAATAAACAGTTTTCATTATGAATTAATCTTTTGATATTATAATAAAATTTTTTCCAACAAGTCTAAAATAATTATTTTTAATTAGATTATCTTTAACTTGTTTATTATGTCTATAGTAAAATTCTTCAGGTTCAGTAAATTTATAATTTGAGTTAATTATTGGATTAAAGTTATATCTTTCAAATTCTTTTTCCAATCTTTGATAATTTCTAAAAGAAAAAATTACCAAGGTAATCAAAGCTAAAAATAATGCCTTTTTATAATAGAAGTCATAATCAATTCTAATTGATGATAAAATAAAACATAAGGGAATTGCTGTGATAAGGAATATTAAATGATATCCACCATAACGTAAAGCTGGATGATAAAAAAACCACTCTAAAAGCAGGATTGCTAAAACAATAAAAATAGAGAAATATTTTTTGAGAGGAATTTTATATTTAATATTTTTTGAATAAAAAAATAAAAATAAAATCAAACATAAAAAAATAATTCCTATTAAAAAATCTGAGACTTTATTGAAAAAATAATTATCAATCCAATTCTGTACCCAACTTAAACCACTTATATATTCAAAACCTTCACTAACTACATAATTTGGAGTGGCACCTGCTTTAGACCATAATTCAAACCAAATTTTTACTTCATTTATATAGGATTTATTTAACGACCATGGTAAATTTTCAAAACATGTTATGGTCATAGGAAAGATTAAACATCCAGAATTTATAAATGTGTAAAATATGATAAAGAAAAGTAATGATAAACAATAGTAGAATGATCTGGAGAAAAATAATTTTAAAAAAGATGTTCTTAAAATTGGATGAATTAAAAATATTATAAAAAAAAGAAAATTTATTAAATAAAATGGTTTAATAGTACAAACGAAACAAATACATATAATCAGAAATTTCATCTCATCTAAATATAAATTGTTTTGCTGGTTATTTATTAGTGAAATTAAGAAAATTGTTGACAAAATTATTAATATCATACCAGATCGATCTGTTCCATGCTCTGCAAGTCTATAAAAAAAAATATTAATGAATATTAATGATGATAAACATAAGAAATTAATAATATTTTTTTTTAAAAAAACGTCTTTATTGAAAATTTTTTCTAAAAAAATTAAATTTGCAAAACCCATGATTAAAGCTGGGAATATGTGAAATAAGTAAATATCTATTTTTGGTAAATAAAACATTGAGCTTATAAAAAAAACTGATGAAGGACTTCTAAAACCGTTATTAAGTTGCCCTAAACCAAATGGATGGGAGAACTCAGTTAGTATTGATATATAGGGAAAATGATAATAAGGAAAATCATCATGATTTTTTGCAACTAAAATAAAAAAACAAAGAAATAAAAAAACAAAAAAATGTACGATTAATTCCTTATAAAAATGTTCAACTTTTTTAAAACGTATTATAAACCAAAAAAACCCAATTAATAAAACTGATAAATTAAAGTATACTCCATGATTTAAAAACAATGAGGAAGAAAAAGATATAAGTGCAACAAAAGTAATGCCTAATATTCCAGAAATACCAAATTTTAAAGAATTCATCCTAAGAAATTCAGATACTAAAAAACCATATCCGATCATTGAATAAGAAATTAAATAAAAATACAAAAATTTCATGTTAAGAAAGCTTCTTTAAAAAAAATGATATAATTGAAGTAAGATAAAAATCATAACCTTTTTTTATTTTTTTATTTTTCAATTTGAGGATATAGGACATATAGCTAAAAGCCTGCTTTCGTCTCAACCACCAGTTCTTAGAAAAATAACTTACCTTTGATGTGATACCCTGGCTATCAAAATTATAGATGGTAAGTTTTGATTTTAAGGTGTTATATTCATCGTAGTAAAACTTAGAAAATATTATCAATCTTGCATCTATCTCAAGATTTTGAAAATTATTTTTTTTTATGTGTTTTATAAATCTTTTAAAAAATTCTCTTCTTGTAGAGATACAGCTTGTGGGGAATATAGAAGGCCATATTGATAAATCATCTTTTTTGATTCTAAATGAGAATTGATCTTTTCTACAAATTGGAAAGTCAAAGACTGAATTCAAATTATTATTCTGTTTAAAAAAGTGGCAGACTTTTTTTAATTTATTTAAATTAAAGAAATCATCTGCATCCATAAGGCAAATTATGTCACCTTTAGATTTTTGAAAAGCTTTTAAAATTCCACTTATTTGGTTTAGTGGTCCAGTCTTTTTTAATTTTTTTTTGTTTTGAATTAAATTTACTTTTTTAAATTTATCGATAATCTTGAGCGAATTATCTGAAGATGAATCATCAAATAAAATAATTTCGTAATTCTTAAAATTTTGGTTGCATACATTTTGTAGCGCTTTTTTTAAAAATCTAGATTTATTATAATTTGTAATTAAAATAGAAATAAATACTTTTTTCATTCTTATAACTTATTAACTAAAAAATTAGATCTTTTAAATTGACATTTTTTTTTAATTTATAAAATCTTTTTAATTTACTATTATTGGCAATTAAAAATGTTGGTTTTTTGTTGTCAACAAATATACATTTTTTCTTAAACTTTTTACAAATTAAGTAAGCAATATCCTTCAAATGAACACCATTCCCTCTTCCAATATTAATTATTCCCTTAAATTTTTTTTTATAAAGTGAAAATATTATTTTTGAAATCTCATTCATTGAAATAAAATCTCTATAATGGTTAAGGTTATCTAATTTGATTATTTTTTTGGTATTTTTAATTTTATTATTTAAATCTGGAATTAAATAATTTCTTTTTTGATTTTTATTCGATGTACTAAATATTCTTCCAATGCAATATCTGATTTTGGAATCTTTTAATTTTTGAATTATATAATTTTCTGCTAAATATTTTGTTTTTCCATAATAAGATATTGGATTTATTTTTGAGCTTTCTGATATTCTTTCTTTAGTTGACCTGTAAACATGGGAAGTAGATGAAAAAAAAAACCACTTTATATTTGATGTTATAACACAATCAATAATATTTTTAGTTCCTATATAATTTACATCGTAAGCTTTTTTTTTATCTTTATTAACAACTTTAATTGGAACTACGGCAGCTAAATGTATCAAAACGTCAAAATTATTTCTTTTGAACCACTGATAAACGACTTTTTTTTTTCTTATATCTCCTTTGAACAAAATAAATTTTACATTTTTATTTTTTTTAATAAGAGTTTTTCCTAGACTGCCTGTACTTCCAGTTAGACCATATTTTAAATTCATATTAACTTTTAACTAATAGATTAATTTTTCTTAAAAGATTTTTAAAAGAAAATTTTCTAATGCTTTGCTTGTGTATTGGTTTTAAATTCTCTTTTTTTTTAAGAATTTTACATGAGCCTGAAGAAGTGAAATCAAAACTTAATTCGAAAATATCCTCATTATTTGAGAAAATTTCTATTATTTTATCAAACGTTTCTTGGTTATTAATTTCACAATAAAAATTATCTCTTTCTTTATTTTTTAAGTATGGAACCCATGAAATATCATCTATGAAAAAATACCCTCCTAAATTTAATTTTGAAAAATAATGATAAAAAATTTTTTCAACATGTTTTGCCTCATGTAAACTATCAAGATATATCAAATCAAATTTTTCAGGAAGTTTTTCATCCAAAAATTGAAAATTATCATCACGAGATTTAATAAAAGTCCAGTTATCATCTGAAAATTTTTGAGAATAGTCATCTATGTCTATTGAATACACCCTTCCACCGTTCTGCTCACAATAATCTAAAAAAAGTTTTGTTGATCTGCCTTCTTTAACCCCAAACTCAAGTATCTTTATATCTTTAAACTTTTCTAAACATGGTTTTATAAAGTTATAAATTTTATAATTGTAATCTGACATAATCTAATAAAGTTAGTGAATGTAATACATTATTTTAATATATACTAAAATTTTTTAATGAATATAAAAGTTCAATATATCTTTTTAAGAATTTAAGTATACTAATTTGATTTTTAATTTTAATTAATGAACAAATTTAAACTTTCAATAATAACTGTTGTCAAAAATGATGAAAAAAATATAGAAAAAACAATAAAATCAATTATCACGCAAAAAAGTATAAATTTTGAATATATTATTATAGATGGAGGTTCTTCAGATAATACATTGAAGATAGTAAAAAAATACAAAAAGTTTATCAAAAAAATAATTTCAAAAAAAGATAAGGGAATCTATCATGCAATGAATATAGGAATTAAAAACTCTAAAAAAGATATTATTGTATTTTGTAATTCAGGAGATTTTTTTTATAAAAATTCATTAAAAAAAGTTATCAAGATTTTTGATAGAAGAAATATAGATTTCTTGTTTGGTACAGTTGTGAGAAATTATACAAAAGGAAAAATTATCAAATATGGATTTAATACTAAAAGAATTTTTTATAATTTTGACTTTGCCACTGCTCATTCTACTGGTTTTTTTTTAAAAAAAAAATTTACAAAAAAATTGGATTATATAATCTTAAATTTAAATGTTCTTCCGACTATGATCTTTATATGAGATTAATAAACCAAAAATATTCTGGCGGATCTACGAAAAAAAGTGATCTTATTGGAAATGTTGCTAGTGGTGGTTTTTCCTCAAAAATATCTTTTTTCTCTCATTTAATGGAAGAAACAAAAATAAGATTACATAACAAACAAAATATCTTTTTTGTAAGTTTGATATTTTGTAATTCTTTAACAAAATATTTTTTGAAAAAAATTTTCAACTAAATTTTATCTTTAAGAACTTGATGATAAATTTTCTTATATTCTTCAGCTATATATATACTGTTAAATTTTTCCTCTACAAATTTAATACAATTGTTAAAAAAAAAATTTTTTTCATTAATTGTTTTATCAATTAGAAAATTTAAACCTCTGTCAAAATCTTCTTGATCTGCATAATTAGCTAAATAACCAGTTTTTAAATGACTTACTGAATCCTCCAAACCAGTATTTTTAAATCCTAACGTAGGTGTGCCGCACGAACCAGCTTCTATAGCTACTTGACCAAAAGCTTCCAAAGTACTCGGAGATAATAAAATATCACATGCAGAATAATAATTAATCAATTTTTCATGATCACCATTAAAAAAAGAATTTATATTTATTTCGAAATTAAAGTTTTTTTCAACATGATCTCCAATTTTAATTAATAAATCATTATTTGTTTTTTTTTTGTTAAAGAAATTTTTTAAGTATTGATAACCCTTTCTATAATCTTTCTCTCCATTTGTTGAAACAAATAAATAGATCATTTTTTCTTCAGGAAGTTTTAATAATCTTCTTGCTTCTATCTTATCTTTTGGTCTCCAGTCTTTATTATTTAGCGTGCATGGCACATACGTAATTTTATTTTTTTTAAATAAATAACTTGCTTCAGCTTTTTTTTTTAACCAATTGCTTATGCAGATAACATGATTAATCTTTTTATCTAAATATTCTTTTTTTAATTTCCACAAAAACTTATTTAAATCTATTCCACTTTCATCTGGTCTTTTTGAGGTGATATCATAACCATGAACAAATCTTTCATCTGAAACATAATGTTCTCCCCCACACATTGGCCACATATCATTAAAAGTCCAAACGATAGGAGACTTGATTTTTGAAATTTGTTTAATTGAAATTAATTCATTATTTATCCAATGAAGATTTACAATATCTGGATTTATCTTTTCAATTTTTTTAAGAATGTTAGAGTTAAAAAAATTAAGAGAATGCGAGTGTTTACTTTTAGAATTGTAGATATATTTTTTTTGTCTAGCTAATTTAATTTTCATTTCATTTAAAAAAATTTCAAATCTATTTGATGAGCCAATAATTTTTTGATCATCTTGAATTTTTTTTAAAACAAGTACATTTGAATCCATTCTATTGATAAGCATAGCTTTGTGGAGCCTATTCATTGCAATAGAAGCTCCACCTAATGTATCAGAATAACCTACGTGCAAAATTTTCATTTAATTCAATATTAATCTTTTTTTTAGAATATTCTTTAAATATTTTTATTTTTTTTTTTTTTAAAAATTCAATTAAATAATCATTTAGATACTTCTTTTCATTAAGTATAAATTTTCCCTTAATAAAATATTTAAAACCCTTTTTTCTTTTTTTTGTTCTTGCTATTGAATCTTTGATATCATAATTAAAAAGATAAATAATATTTGGATTTTTAAAATTTTTAAAAACCTGATTTAAATTAAATCTTTTTAATTTTTTTTTTTCGGATTTAAAATTAAGAAAAAATTTTTGATAAATACCCTCCTCTGCGATTAATAATTTATTTTTATTTTTCATAATTCCTATGCAATCAATTTTAAAATTTAAAAGCATTCTTTCTATGAGAGATTTTGGCAATATTATATCTTTTAGAAAATTTTTATAATTCATAATTATTGCTTTTATCTTTTTTGAAGTGTTTATCTCTCGTTCAATAAATGTTTTTAAATTCTTAGTCTCCTTTTTAAAAAGAAATTTAGAATTAGAATTTATATATTTAAAATAATACTTAAAAAGATATTTACCAATTTTTAAGTCATTTGACTTTTTTGTGATGAAATAATTAATAAAAACATCTCTGGGTGTTTCAAAGTCAATTTTTTTTTTTCTTAAAAATTTAGATAATTTCTTGAAAAAAAAAGTTTTACCGGATCCTGGTGGTCCAATGAATTCAATGTACATTAAATTAATTTATTAATAAATAATTTTTTAACATATATCTTACTAAATCTTTTATGATATAAAATCATATAATTTAATTTAAATTGATAATAGTTTTTAAAATGTTAAATTCCATAATACCAATTTACTTACTTTAGTTAATTTATGAATAATACAAATCTAGAATTTTTTTTAAAAGAAAATCTTGTTTTAAACTTAGATAACTTTTTAATCAATTTAACCCTAGCTGCAATTTTGAGTTTTATTGTACAGATTTTCTACATTAGATACTCTACTACTCTTTCAAATAAACTGGAATTCTCAAAAAATTTTGTAGTTCTCGGCATTACAACAACAATAGTTATAACAATTGTTAAATCATCTTTAGCTCTTTCACTCGGTTTGGTTGGTGCATTATCAATAGTGAGATTTAGAGCTGCAATAAAAGAACCTGAAGAATTGGTTTATTTATTTCTAATAATTTCGATAGGATTAGGATGTGGAGCAGGACAAACGAAAATAATATTTATAGGAACAATTTTTTCTTTAATAACTATTTATATTTATAATCTTTTTTATAAAAATAAAATAAATCAGTTTTCTGAAGTATTAAACTTGACTATTAATTTTGATAAAAATATTAATGATACAGAAATTGATAAAATTATAGAAATAGTAAAAAACTATGTCAAAAAAGCAGATTTAATTTCATTAAGTAAATCGAAAGATAATGTAACTTTAAATTTTGATTTAATACCTTTGGATATAAATAAAGTTAACAAACTTGTTACAGAAATAGAAAAAAAAGATGCTAAAGTGCTTTTGGCAAAGAATGATGTAAATCAAATTTAATTTTATTTTCAAATGATTATAAAAGAAGAAAATAAAAAAAAAGAAAAAATTCTTATTGGGAATTTTTTTTTAAAATTTTATTTTTTTTCAACAACAATTATTGCTTTTTTAGTTCTCTTATTATTTTTCAATACGGGATATTGGTCAAATTATAAAGATCAATTCTTAAATAGATTGCATACAAGTTCAGTAATTAACTATGTTAAACTCCCTGAAATATTAGTTAAAAAAATTTTTTCCATAAGATATCAAGTACCAGAAATAAATCTTAATATTTCATTTGAAAATATCATTGATTTAGAAAATCAAAGATTAAATGCTTTAAAAGCCGATGAAGAGATAAATAATAATAATCCCGATTATAACTCTCCAAATTTTGAAGATGTAAATGCAAAAATTAGTTTTGATGGTGAGGAATATCAGACAAATATTAGAATTAAAGGAGATAGAAAAACTCATTGGTTTGAAAAAAATGCTGTATCATATAAATTAAGTTTACAGGGTGAGGATAAAATCTTTGGTGTTAAAAGATTTTCACTTCAAAAACCTAGAATGAGAAATTATATCCATGAATGGATATTTTTTGAATTGATTGGTGAACTGGATTTAATTCAAATAAAATATTTTTTTCTAAATTTAAATATAAACGGCGAAAATAATAATCTTTACGCGTTTGAAGAAAATTTTGATAAAGTTCTTATTGAACGTAATAAAAGGAGAAACGGACCAATATTTTCTCTTTTTGAAAACTTTTCAATGAACCCTCTAGAAAATAAATTTGATGTTTATAATAAAAAATTTTGGTTAAATGAGGATAATTTTGAATTTACACAAAAAGCCATAGAAAAATTAAATTCATTCTTTAAATCATCTAAAAATGGTACAGATAATTTTGACAAAGAAAAATGGGCAAAGTTTTTTGCAATATCAGACCTAAATTTTTATTCACATTCTAGAATTAATAAAAGTGTAAGATATTTTTACAATCCAGTCTCAGCACAATTTGAACCAATAGGCTATGATGCACACAGAAGTGTTCCGAATTTTAGCAAACATATTAAAAATTGGAGCGAAATGGGAATAGAAAATTCTTTACAAGAAGCTTTGACTTGTAAAGAAGATTTAAAATTATGTGTTGAAAATCAAAGTAGAACCTATGGAAATTTTCTTGCTTACAAATTCTTTTTTACGAATGATGGTAAATTGAATGTTGAATTTTTTAGAGAATATAAAAAATGGGTAAATTACTTAACTTCAAAAGAATTTCTAGATAATTTTTTTGAACAAAGAGATAAGGAAATAAATAGGATTAATTCATTAATTTATAATGATTACTTTTTTACAGATCATAATTATTTTTATGGACCAGGAATTTATTATTTTTCAAAAAAAGATATCTATTTAAGAGCAAAAAATTTAAGAAATTATTTTAAAGAAGTTCCAGACAAAGTTTTTTTTGAACAATTAGATACAGAAATCAAAATTACGAATTTAAGTTATAATAATTTGTCATACATAATTGATGAAATTCAATGTAAAAATTTTGAAACAAAAAATTATAATAATTTTAAGTTACAAAAACCTTTGGAACTTGGATCACAATCTATTTTTCTAAGAAATACGAATAATCAAAATTTAATATGTGACAAAGTAGTTTTATTAAGTGATGAAAAAGAAAATAAAGAAATAGATATATATCAACTTTTGGATATTAACCTAGCATTAAAAAAAATCGATAAAAATTTATATAAAGAGTTTTTTATACGAAATAGTAATGAACTATTACTTAAAAATAACCAAACATACATTAATAAAAACATATTAATTCCAAAAAACTTTACTGTAAAAATTTTACCAGGCCAAAAAATTATTCTAACTGATAATGCTTTTATTTTTTCGAAGTCTTTTTGGATAGCTGATGGGTCGAAAAATATAATCGAAATCAAAGGTTTAAAGGATAATTTTGGTGGAGGTATTTTTATTAACGATCCTTTGAATAAATCTTTGTTTTCAAATATAAATTTCAAATACTTAGGGGGTTTGAAAAAACCTTTTTTTTATAATACGAAAAAAGAATATTTGACAACAATATCAAGCTATAATGATGAGATTAATTCTTATTCTGAAAATTTAAATTTAAACCCAGATGAAAGTATTCTTTTTAATTTAAATTATAATCTTATGGGGTCAGTAAATTTTTTTAATTCAAATGTTATTATAGAAAATTCTAAATTTGAAAAAATTTGTTCAGAAGATGCTTTAAATATTGTTTCGAGTAAATTTAAATTAAGAAATATCTCATTTAATGAAAACTGCTCTGATAGTATAGATATTGATTTTGGGGATGGGGAAATTTTCAACTCTTATTTTTCAAATATTGGAAATGATGCTTTAGATTTTTCTGGTTCATCTATAAATTTGAAAAAAATTACACTTAACAATGTAGGAGATAAGTTCATAAGCGTAGGAGAAGAATCCATTGTAGATATTGATAATGTAAAAGGTGAAAATTCTTTTGTTGGAATAGTCAGTAAAGATGGTTCTACAGTAACAATGAAAAATATATTTCTAAAAAATACTATAATCGGAATGGCAGCTTATATAAAAAAAAATGAATACAGAGAAGGAAAAATTTTTGCAAAAAATTTAAACTTAATTAATAGCAGAATAATTAGTTTAACAGATAATCTCTCTGAAATATTTATTAATAATAAAAAGACAAAAAATAAAAATGAAAACATTATAGATGTAATTTATAAAAAAGATTTATCTTTAATTAAGGAAAAAAGTTAGAAATGAAAAAATTCTTTATTTTAATAATCATGATTTTTTTTCCAGTTACTATTAGTGCTGATGAATTTAAAATTGATTTTGAAAAAAATCTTCTTAAAGATGTATCTTTTCAAAATACAGATAAAACCTTTAATGCAATAATTGAGATTCCAACCGGAACTAATGAAAAATGGGAAGTAAATAAAAACGGAAAAAGTTTGCAAAGAGAATTTAAAAGAGGATTACCACGAACTATAAATTATTTATCATATCCTGGTAATTACGGTTTTATTCCTCAAACATTATTAAGTAAAGAAAATGGAGGGGATGGTGATGCTTTGGATGTTGTAATTTTAGGAGAAAAATTAAAAAGGGGTTCTGTAGTCAAAATCGAAATCGTAGGAATGTTATCATTGAAAGATAAGGGTCTTGTAGATAATAAAATTATTGCAGTATTAGCTGGGAGTAAATTTTCAAATAGTATATCTAAATTACAAAATTTCAAAAAAAAATATCCAGGTGCTTTAGAAATCATCGAAATCTGGTTTAAGAATTATAAAGGCCAAAAAATTGAAACTTTTGGTTTTTTAGAAAAAAAAATAGCTAAAGAATTTATCATCAATGCAAACACAAACTTTATCAAAATCAAATAATCAGCTACTTAGATATGAAAAAAAATGGATATGTACTAACATATCTTATGAGGAGATTTATTGTAAAATCTCAAGATTAAATTTTTATTTTCGAGAAGTTTTTAATAAAAGAATAGTTAATAGTGTATATTATGACTTCCCTAACTATGCCAGTATTATTGATAACGTAGAAGGAGAAGCAAATAGAAAAAAATATCGGGTAAGATGGTACGGAAATTCAAAGTATGAAAAAAAATTCTTTTTTGAAATAAAATATAAATCTGGTTTTAGATCTTTCAAAAAAAGAAAGGAAATACTACTTAATAAAGAAATTGATATAACAGATCCAAAAAATTTTGAAAAATTAAAAGACAAATTTGATTTAAATTTCAAAATAAAAAGACTATTGAGCCCAAAAATATATATTAATTATAAAAGGACTTATCTTGTTTCATCTAACAATTTAATCAGATGCACATTAGATCAGGATATTTCCTTTAAAAGAATTTCATTCTCTCAAATGGGTTTCTCTAAAAAATTAAGAAGCCATATTATTGAAATTAAATACAACACTTCATTAGATAATTATTTCAGAAATAATTTACCTTATTTTCCTTTCAGATACTCTAAATCTTCAAAATACGTTATGTGTATGCTTTATTTTAAAAATTTATATTTTAACTAAATATCTATTTAATATTGATAAAATTTAAATATATTTAATATATTAAAAAACTTACAAGATGATTAACTTTCTAATAAAAATAAAAAAACTTAAATTATATAGATTTTTCTTACTCTATTTTTTAAAGCCTATCTACGATTTATTTTGGCAGTACATCATAAATTTTAGAGGAAAAATTTATTACCTTTTATGGTTCTCAAAAAAAAGAGATTTTATAAACCTTAATAATAATGATAAAAAATTAATTTTTAAAAATGATAAACTCAAAACCCTTGCTGATAAGATTTATAATTATTGTAGCGCAAATTTAATTGAACAATCAAGAAAAGAACTTTTAAGTGAAAATTTTTTTGAAAATAATCCTACTAACTCAGGGAAAAAGAAATATACACAGGATCTTTTTTCAAGACTTCCTAATAATATTCAACAAGAAATTTTCGAACTTGCACAATCAGATCTCTTAATGAGCACTGCTGCGAAATATTTAAAAGTTTTTCCAATTCTAGATAAGGTTATTATTAGTCATAATATTCCAAATAAACCTGAGGAAGTAAGAGGTGCAATGCTCTGGCATAAAGATGACTTTGGCTACAAAAGTTTAGATCTTTTCATGGCTATTAATGATATTGATGATTTAAATGGTCCTTTAAAAGTAATAAAAAATAAAAATCGATTAGGAATTTTTTCAAAAAGTAATAAAGAAAATAAGGAAAAAAATAATCTAGGTGAGAGAGGAAAAATTAAACTCGATCATTTTGAAGAAATAGATAGCAACAATATATTGACATTAAAAGGAGAAAAAGGAACAGGGCTTTTAGTTGATAGTTTCACTGCATATCATAGAGGAGGACATTGCATTAAAAATGATAGATTAATGTTAAGGTTTTCATATCAAACTCCCGACTCGGTAAGAGTCTATGAAAAAAGTGGGTATTATGAGGACTTTAAAAAACTTAAAGAAAATCTTTCTTTAAATTTTTTCTTAAAATTTCTTTATGAAGAAAGACCTAGCAAATTCTTAATTTTTTTTCGAAATTATCTCATGAAATTTTATAGAGTTTTGCACGTCAAAGAAAATTAAAATTTAATTGATTAAAAAGATTAAATCTTTTTCAATTTTTTTAATCAAAAAATTTGATCCATAAACAGATAAATGTGTAGCATCGCTATAAATTAACTTATTACCATTTACTTGAATGCATTTATTTTTTTCACAAAAATATTCAAAAGGATCAAAAAAAATTAATTTTAAATTTTCATCTGAGTATTTATATAAATTTTTTTTAAAAAAATTATTCAATTTTTGCTTTGCAATGTGATTTTGTAATAATTCATTGATGTTCTCATCCCGTGAGAAATTTTTATCGTTAAAAAAATTATTACATCTTGTTTTATCAATATAAAATGGTCTTGTGAAACAAGAAGTTAAATCTCCATATGAAGAAAAAAATTCTGGAACTTGTCCAATTATTATAATTTGTTTTAAATTGTTAAAGGATGGATTTTTTTTAACTCCGATAATAGATTTTAAGTATTGTTTTGAAACTTTATCTAAATCTTTATTTGAAATTTGATAATCATAAAATTTTTTACCAACGATCATTGTATTTGGTATCTTAAAATCTATCTTACAATCATTACTTATTACTGAAGAAGAATAACTAGGATAGTTTTTGCACATATCTTCGAAAGTAAGTAAATTTTTATTATAATTTTTAGAAAAATTTTTCAGTCCTTGAAATAACGCTTTCCCGTGACTATCACCCACTAGTAAAATATCCAAATTTTCTTTATCTCCATAAAAACAATCAGATTTCTTTTGAATTTTCTGATTTTCCTCACAAATACCACCTGGTTGATTATCAAGACTTGTAAGTAAATTTTTTTCGGAGTTTGAAAGTCTAAATTTCCAACCGTCTCCATAAACAGTGCTAAAACATAAGATAATGAGAGAGGCATAAACTATTAAATTTTTTTTAATAAAGATATATTTACCTTTTAAGAAGGGTTGTTCTATAAACTTATAACTTAAATGAGAAATCAAAATTGATAAAATAATACAAAGACCTTTTTCAATTAGGAATACATCAGTAAACTTGTAATATTTATAAAATATTAATACCGGCCAATGATATAAATAAAGTGAAAAACTAATGTTTCCTAAATAATTAATAATTTTATTTTTTAATAGTATTTTGGATAATGAACAGCCTTTTGAAAAAATTAATAGAAATGCTCCAAACGTAGGAAGAAGTGCATTATAAGATGGAAATGGAGTTTTCCCATCAAAATTAATTGAAGCATAAACTATCATTATAAAGCCCATTAAAAATAAAATTTGATTTATGAAATTATTCTTAAACCTTTGTTCATTAACAACCAAAAGGTAACCAAATATAAATTCAAAAATTCTAAATGGTGTTAAAAAGAAAATAGTATCGCTTACATATTTTCCGTATAAAAGCTGATTTTCAAAAATTGGTCCAAATGAAATAACGTACAAATTTAAAATTACAGAAAAAATTATTAAAAAAATAAGAAATAAATTTATAAAGAATTTTTTACTAAAAATACTATTTATAAACCATACAAGTAAAGGCCAAATTAAATAAAAATGATATTCTACACCTAAAGACCAAGTATGCAAAAGAGGTTTGTAATAACTCGACACATCAAAATAATTACTTTGTGTCCAAAAATAAAAATTTGGGATCAAAATTAAATTTGAGATAATAGACTTTGAAAAGTCAATTAGATGTTCAGGACTTAGGATTAAAGAAAAAAATACAAAAGAAAAAAGTAATAAAAAAAATAATCCAGGAAAAATTCTTCTTACTCTTTTAAACAAGAAATCTTTATAGTTTTTGATGCTAAATTCTCTATTCTGAATAATTTTTCCAATCAAATATCCGCTTATAACAAAAAATATATCTACTCCAATAAAGCCACCTGAAAACGGATAAATTTCATAATGAAATAAAACGACAAGTAAAATGGCTAAACCTCTAAGACCATTTATCTCAATCTCAAAAAAGTTTTTTTTAATTAAATTCATAAATTAGTAATTCTTTATATACCAATTAATTGTCTTTTTTAATCCATCTTCAATTTTTGTTTCTGGAGACCATTTTAATTCTTTTTTAATCTTTTCAAAACTCAATCTGTTGGTTTGAGTTTCTTTTTTTGAAAAATTTAAAATTCTATAATTTGGTTTTTTTTTTAAAATCTTGTAGATTAACTTTACTATCTCTAAAGTCGTAAAATTATTTTTTGAACTTAAATTGTAAATTAAAAGTTTTTTTCTCAATTTTTTGTTACTTAGTGATTTATATATCAAATAGTAAGCTTTACATACGTCATCCACAAATAGATAATCTCTTTTAAGTTTTCCACTAGATCTAATAATTAATTTTCTATTTTTTATTACACTGATTATTGTTCCTGGAATAATTCTATTTAAGTTTCTATCAAAAGGCCCGTAGATATTTGATGATCTAACAATACCAACTTTTAGATCAAAAGTTTTGCTATATGACTGACATATTAGATCAGAACTTGATTTTGAAGTGTCATAAGGTAGGCCAGGACTAAACTTGTCGTTTTCGTGAAAGAATTTCCTAATTTCTTTACCTTGTGGTTTTTGAGAGTTGCTATAAATAAAATCAGAAGAACTATAAATAAATGGTATTTTAAATTTACTTTCTCTTATTTTTTCAATCAAATTAAGGGTACCAATGACATTGGTTTCATAAGTTTCATAAGGTCTTCTAAGTGAGTCTAGCACTTGTGTTTGAGCACCTAAGTGAAACACACAACTAAATCTATATTTTTTAAATATTCTATTTAAAGATTTTTTTTGAGTAAAGTTTCCTTTAATTACTTTTAAATACTTATGTTTTCTATTTAATTTTTTTCTTTTACTAGGATTATGGTCTAAAACTATTACTTTGAAACTCTTTTTAAGAAGGAAATCTACCAAGGAATTTCCAAGTAAACCAAAACCACCTGTGATTAAAACAACTTTCATCCGTTGATAGATTAAATATCCATACTTTTTAGATTATATTTTGTTGGTGTTAAAGATATAAGTTTTCTTCTAAAACTTGCCTCAAATTGAGAGATAACAATATTAACATCAACATTTTTATTTTCCTCTTTCTTGTCATAACCATCTAGGCCAGCACAAAAAATATTTTTTGCTTTAGATTTTATTGCTAAACAAAGGGCGTAGCATAGAACTAAATCTTTTGGAATTTTACAGATTTTCTTATTCACAAAAAATGAATTTGATGCAACTTCAAAATCATAAAAAAATAATTTCCTATTTTTTAAAATATTTTTTGTTTGACTGTTGATAAAAAAACTTGGAAGAATAATTGGTTGATTTAACCTTTTAATTTTACTCAATTCACTCCAAAATTTAAAAGTATTACTTACAGCTCTTGCCTTTATTAAATTCGAGCTTATAGAGTTAGTTGAATTCAAAGCAATAACAAATAAATTTTTGTTTTCAACGAATTTTTCCAATTGTTTTTTATATTTTAAAACAGTTTTACCTGGTCCAAGAATAAGTAAATTTTTGGCTTTTAGAAATTTGTCAATTTTATCATTAATTCCAACGATACCTTTTTTTTGATATTCACTAATTAAATTAGGATTAAATTTTTTAATGTCATTTTTATTAAGAGATTTTAATGTGGTATAAATTTTATTGTGATCATAAGACTCATCAGCTAACATATTTTGTACGTAAGTAGGATGAATTCTTTTAGCCCCAGAATAATAATAATAACTGTTAGAACCCCATTGATAATTATTTTTAAGTTTTAAAAAATGTTTATTTATAAGTGAAGAAAGTTTATAAAATTTTTTTTCACTAAATTTATCTTTTATAAATATAAGCTCTTCTGTTTTGACATTTCCAGGTCCTCTACCCATGCCCATTATTGTTGAGTCAGCTATTCTTATTCCGTTATCTATTGCTGATATAGTATTATGTAGAGCAAGACCCTGGTTATCATGCATATGAACACCCAACTTTTTATGAGTGTTTTTTTTAATAATTTCTAAAAATCTTTGTGTTTCTTTCCCATTCATTGACCCAAAGGAGTCTGCAATATATACAAAATCAAATTTTGTTTTATCAATTTTTTTAATTACATCTGTTAGTTTGTTTGCTTCGTAACTAGAAATTTGCATCAAATTAATACCAACTAAATATCCTTTTTTCTTTAAAAGATTTCCCGCTTGTATTGCTTTATCTAAATCTTTAAAATGTGTAGCTATTCTATACAAAACCACTTTTGAACTTTTCTTATTTGGAATTTGTTCTATAAATTTTTGATTTTTTATATCGGTAGCATTTATCATTATAGAAATTTTTAATTTAGATGGTTTATTGAGTTTATTTATTAATTTTTCTTCAGTATAAGCAAAAGAGCCAAAACCTTTTTCTCTTGAACTACCCTTTAATCCAATTTCTACAAAATCAATTTTTAAATCGCTCATGCAGCTTAGATAGTCATTAACTAAATTAAGATCATATTGCCAATTGGTGTAATAACCCCCATCTCTTAATGTGCAGTCTAAAATCTTTAAATTTTTCATAATTTTTGAATTGAAATTACAATATATGTATATTCTTTTTTTTAAAGTTCAAATATGTTCAATTTTTGAACAAATATACATTATT
>MDTG01203386.1_pt1 | contig 21199 bp, 19 predicted proteins | sample 811421 | NCBI WGS metagenome assembly MDTG01 (sample SAMN05326645, study PRJNA326480) | marine metagenome | isolation source: seawater | place: Pacific Ocean: South East | collected 2011 | reverse complement strand
GGGTAAAAAATTAACGAAAAAGCGGAATGTATATGCAATACCTGAGCATTTTGAGTTGATTTTTTACCCTTTTATGCGCAAAAAGAGACTGGTGCGGAATGTCGGTAGTAAATGACCGAATAAAAATTTTCCATAACACAGCCCTGCAGAAAAAGACGACGTTATTGAGGAGAAATTATGGTAGCAAAAGTAGAACTACACCTGCATTTAGAAGGTGCCATCGCACCAGAATTAATGTTGGACATCGCCGGGCGTAATAAAATTGACGCCCCAAGAGATATCATCGGGCCCAACAGCACCTATATCTGGCAAGATTTCATGGACTTTTTGAATGTCTATGACAAAGCCAGCCAGGTGTTACGCACTGGCGAGGATTACTACGCCATCACCTATGATTACCTCAAACGCTGTGCCAATGAAGGGGCAATTTATGTGGAATTCATGCCCTCGCCTGATCATGCTGAACTCTGTGGCATTAGTTACGATGACATGTTGGCCGGTTGTATCAAGGCAATTGATGATGCGAAACGGGATTTTAACATCGACAGTCGAATCATTATTACCTGTGTACGTCATTTTGGCGTGGAGAAATGTATCAAGGTTGCGGAGGAGACCGTGAAACGTTTGCATCCTTATATTGTTGGCTTCGGCATGGGGGGTGATGAATTAGGCTTCCCGCCGGGACAATTTGCTAAAGCCTATCACATTGCTCATGAGGCCGGTCTCAGGTGTAATGTTCATGCCGGTGAATGGGGTGACACCCAGTCCATGTGGGAAGCCATCGACAAATTACCGGTACAACGCTTAGGTCATGGAGTGCGGGCGATTGAAGATCCGAACTTAATTGCCGCCCTCATCGATAGAGACATTGCCCTTGAAGTCTGTCCTGGCAGTAACATCGCCTTAGGCGTTTACAATGACTTCAGTGAACACCCCTTCGTCAAATTGCGTGATGCTGGTGTCAAGGTCAGCCTGAGCTCCGATGATCCACCGTTCTTTAACACAACGTTGGGTAAAGAATATGAGACGGCTAAGAATGTATTTGGTTTATCCGAGTCAGAGCTTAACGACATCACCCACATGGCCATCGATGCCAGCTTTGCGGATGATGTGTTAAAGGAAACATTGCGCGGGCGGGTGTAGAATCTAGGCTCGCAATCCAGGATTCGAAAAAAGCATCAGCAATGTTATCCCCGCTCCTCTTCCTGCGTCTTCAACGCAAGAAGAGGAGCCCAGGGATGACAGAACTTTATTCACTGCTGCTGAAACTGTTCATGCTTAAGGATCTTGAACCATAACCATTCTCAGAAGTGTCAACACGTTGTTCCCGTTCGCGGTTGTCGGTAACAGAGCGAGTGTCTCTCCCTGGTTTAGTGATCACAGCTAAAGCACTGAGCGCATCTCCTGCGTTAATTTCCACCGCACTATTGCCTCGCTGAAGCTCTTTTCGATAATCAAAAGCTTCTTCGATCTCATGACTCCGCTTACCGCTTCGTAAGTCACGGCGTAACGATCGTAATTCCTGTTCGTCACCGCCACTTAATACATGCAAATTCCCATCTAGCTGTTCATCAATCAGCGTCGTTATCATCTTATAAAAAGTCGCTTTTGATAGGGAACCAACATAACCTTGTTGCTGAGCATAGTGCTCAGCGATGATCATCTTATACAACAGTTTCTTAAAGATACCTGGGGATTGTTGTTCCTGAGCCTCAGTTATCATAGTCTCCATGGTTCGTATAAACGCATTGATGAATTTCTGCTGCTCTTGTGAAGAGTGACCTGACAAGGCTTTCTTCTGCCGACGTGCTTCGCCAATATAGCGAGCGCCAAGCCAAATCATTTTGGCAACTGGGTTCATATGGGTGAGTTTCTCTTGCATCATTGGTTCAAGAATCTCTGTTAAATACTGCCCATCAATGTTTTTGCCATCTTTTGTCACCGCACGGTAATTATACGCTATTCGCGCAACAATTGCGGTATGACGGGCAATTTCAGAGGAATATTCCTCATTTAGAATTTCTAGAATCTTAGCTTCTAACATCTCGGCTTCCTTGATGTTATTCTTATACCGGTTAAGTGCTTTAACAGTTCTATCCTCACGATAGGGCAAGATGTTCAATATTGAAGTAAACGCATTTACTAAATCCTTAGCGAAAAACCGAGCATTTTGTTCCTCCAAGTGTTTTACCAGACCATCATGACGCGCTGCATTATCAAACATGAATTGTATGATACTGCCCGCTTTAGCCCTCAAGTCTTTAGGTATATCGCTGATATAGCTAATGTTCATGATCTTATACACTCGATTGTGGTGATTGATTGCAAATAAGGCATGGATCAATTTTTCTGGATTACGATCAATATGTTTAATCGCTGTATCTAAGTCGGTAAATAAGTCTGTCATACTTGTATTGGTATGACAACGTGAAGCTTGGAGCAACGCATTGGCACGTTTTACTACCTCTGCATAAAAACGTCGACTACGCGCTTCACGAATAGCACCTGCGGGAATAGTGATTGCGTCTTCGGTTGAGTAACTTGGCGCATCCGTGCCAAATGCAATTTGTCTATGCACGCTGCCGTGTATGGCAGGCGAAGTACTGCTGAGTCCAGCAGTTGACCGCATAACCATAGACACCGCTGGCGCTGGTGATGGGCTTGGCTCGGTTTGTGAGCTCTGATTGCGATGCCGGATAGGATGTCGAAGACTCTCAATACCCCCATCATCTTGAGCATCAACCTCCTCTCCACTATCCTGAGTATCAATAACACCATATTGCGCATCGTCACGCTGATCAAGCCCTCTATCTTGGTCACCGTATTGGGACAAATCACTATCGAGCTCAACCTCTGCAGATCCTCCGTCAACGTTATCAGTAGAAGTGTGCTCCAATAAATCGCCTCCACCATATGTACTACGAGGCATTGCACTTGCTGACTCGTCAGAGGACAGTGAAACAACCGCTTCTCCTACAACCGCCTGAGATTGCATGGCTTCAATTTCGTTGATATAACCAAGGACTGTATCAAGTAATTCGCCATGGGCGGTATTCTCGTTCTTAGTGACTTGCTTACCATCCATTTCCTTCAAACTCTGCTCAGCCGTTAGTAACGCATCATAAATCTCAGCAAGCTTTTCGGCGTTAGCACGGGGGCTTTGAGCCTCTATAATAAAGCTCTCGTCATGATAATGACCATGAAATGACCCTCCCTCCATAACGTGGTTGTCTTCCTGTCCTGATCCAACTTCTCTACCGACGTGGTAGCTACCCTGATGATCAACATCATCCTCGCCGTCCAGATTTTCCGAGATGTCGACGGCCATAGACGCAGCCGAAACTTCTCCATTGTCGACGCCTATAGCTGTCATCAATACGTTTTTAATCCGATTGACGTCACCTGTTGCAGACAACGATGTATTCCGTTCATTAAATGCTTTCAATTCGCCAGTTAACTCATATTGTAATATGTCAGCGAGGCGGGGCTCGAAGGCATCTATGACAGACTGTAATCCTAGTTCGCTGGCTTCATTCAAGATATTTCTTAGCTCCTTAGCACGAAAAGCTAAGCGCATTTTATACAGCGCTCGAGCGTCTTCAGCGCTGTTTCGCTCATTCGCGTCAGTTGACTCCAAATTAGCCTCTAGAACCTGGAACTTACCCCAGGCATCCGCAACCGCAGCATCCAAGAAATCCAAATACCGCGCCATTGAAGCGAGGGGGTCGGCCTTAAGTTCATCGGCAGTGGTAGGTGTCGTCACTCGAGAGGCTAGCAAGTCGGAAATAAGAGTGTCACGTCCTTGGTCTTGCATTTGCCCGTTTATAAACACACGAAAGTCTTCATCATGATCTCTACGATTATAATTAGTACGTGCCGACACCATCTCATTGGCTTTGCGCAGCTCATAATCATGACGCAGTTCATTATCTTGCAACATCCGTTGCCGTAACATTATTAACTCTTGGTAGACGGGCGCTTGTGGGTCATGTAAGACTGACAATTGCTTATCAATATCTAGCAATAGTTTCAACTGTAGGGACTTTTCCAGTTGCTTGGAGTCGTCATCCGTGTAATTCTCAGTACCGACCAGCTTGTAGTTATCGGACTGCTGAACATAGTCTTTGACACCCGCATTACGCTCATAACTCTGGTGACGTTCGTCCTTTATGTAGGTTAGCTGTGATAGTGGGTCAGTGTAGTCATTTTCCTGGCTATCAGCATTATCATGCTGATTCAACGCATCAAACATTACTCGTTGGGGTTCTGTTCGGCTGTTCTCTAGAGTTAAACGCGCATGCTCTTCTAACAAGCGTATTTTAATTAATTGAGCCATTTCTAACAGCTTGTTTTGAGATTTCCATCCATTAAAGAATTGTGTGCTACTATCAACAGGGTGGCGCATCACATCAAGAGCATTACCCTTAGCACGATCGATATAAGCAATTCGTTCTAGTTCCGCAATAATTTCATGGGTGTACATAATTATATTTCCTCTCGGTTGTACTGCAGCAGAAAATTAACCGGACCAATGCAAGTGTAAAGTGAGTGGAATAATTATTGTTATGGCGCACTTGAGTGACTTGTTATTTTCCTGACAATCACAGTGTTCGTCATCATTCAGCCGCTGATTATAGGTAAAAACAATAAAGTTACAAGCAGACATTTGCCATAATTAATGATTTATTTGCGAAAAAAAATAAAATTTAATCGGCTGTTCGTTGTTGTTTTGTGCTTTTTTTATTTGAATTTTTTGCCTGTGTTAATTCGCAGAATAATATCGTTGATGATTTCAGTATTGATGCTTCTAAACACGGCAGTTCGTTTCAATGGTGTTTCATACTTGTTGCTGGATGGTAGATGTGGTTATAAATGTTTCTCCCGACAGTTGTCTTTGGCAACCTGCTTATGGCATATTACTCTTTCGTCTCAAACCTAAGGACAAACCATGGAAAACTCAGTCGTTGAACGCACCTCCTCCCACCACACACTGGTCACAGAACTGGCAAGCCACTTAAAACAACGGATCATTGGACAAGAACATTTAGTCAACACATTACTGGTTGCCCTCCTCTCTGACGGTCATCTATTGGTTGAAGGTGCACCAGGGTTGGCGAAGACAACCGCAATTAAGGAACTGTCTGCCTGTATCGAGGGTGACTTTCACCGTATTCAATTCACGCCGGACTTATTGCCCGCGGATTTAACCGGGACAGAAATTTTTCGCCAACAAGATGGATCATTTGTATTCCAACAAGGGCCATTATTCCATAATGTATTGCTCGCTGATGAAATCAATCGCGCCCCGGCCAAGGTCCAATCCGCCCTCCTTGAAGCCATGGCGGAACGACAAATTACCATTGGCCGTACGACGTATGATCTGCCGCCTTTGTATTTGGTGATGGCGACTCAAAACCCCATCGAGCAAGAAGGTACCTACCCATTACCAGAGGCGCAACTTGATCGTTTCTTACTCTATGTGCGCATTGATTATCCAGAAACCAGCGCGGAGAAACAAATTTTGGCGCTCAATCGCGCTGAAACCAAACAAGCAACCCAACACACACCAAAATCCGTCCCCAAAATCACCCAGGAACAAATTTTCGCCATTCGTGGTGAGATCCTTGACTTGCATTTGAGCCCTGCCTTAGAGGAATACTTGGTGCAATTGGTGATGGCGACCCGTCATCCCTCTGCTTACGGTGATGATTTGGCTAAATGGCTACGTTACGGCGCAAGCCCTCGGGGCACTATCGGCCTTGATAGAGCTTCACGTGCCTATGCCTGGTTACAAGGTCGCGATTACGTCTCACCGGAAGATATCCATGCCGTGGCTCATGATGTGTTGCGCCATCGTATTCTGTTAACCTTTGAGGCGGAAGCCCAAGGCATTACGCCGAATCATGTGTTGGATGAAATCATTCGTCGCGTTGCGGTTCCCTAGTACCAAGGTAGGTCACTATGTCCAAAGCCAAACAATGGTTTGAAACGGCGAAACACTTCGTCGCTGCGAAACCCGCCCGGGAAGTCTCGCCCTTGGGCTTACCCCTCGACGCCTTAATTGACTTGCGCTTTGATGCCGAGAAATTAAATCTCGACAGCCGCAAGCGGGTGTTGACGGATTACGCCGGCATGCACATCTCTGGCTTTAAGGGCCGGGGTATTGATTTTGAAGAAGTGCGGGGTTACCAACCCGGCGATGATATCCGCTTGATGGATTGGCGGGTCACCGCTCGCACCGGCAAGCCTCACACCAAAGTCTTTCACGAAGAACGTGAACGCCCTGTATTCATCGTTGTCGACCACAGTGCCAGTATGTATTTCGGCACTCGGGTGACCTTTAAGTCCGCCATCGCCACCGAGGCGGCAGCCTTAATTGCCTGGGCAGGCATGCACCACCATGACCGCATTGGCGGTATTGTGTTCCAGGGGCAAAAACATATCGAGCTGCGTCCTCGAGGCGGCAAGTTTGGTGTGTTACCGTTATTGAAGTATTTATCCGAGAGTCAAATTCCGCAACAAGTGACCCCTGAGCCCGATGCCCTAACCGAAGCCCTGGCCCGCTTGCGTCGGGTGGCGCGTCCGGGGAGTTTGGTGTTCATCTTAAGTGACTTTGCCAACCTTAATGAACACAGTGAAAATCATCTCAAATTACTCACCCGCCACAATGACGTGGTGAGTTGTTTTATTTACGATATGCTAGAGAAAACCCCGCCACCACCAGACCGTTACTTGGTTACCGATGGCCAACAACAATTGGTCATGGATACCGCCCACAATAAATTTTGCCGAACCTATGCGGCGCAATTTGATGCCCACTGGCAACACCTCAAAACCCTGCATCAACAGCATAATGCCCTGTTGATTGATATTGCTACCAGTGACAATGTGCTGGAGCGCTTGCAACAAGGCTTGGGAGGCACTCAGTGTGAACGGACTTGAAAACTTACGGGACATTCACGAACCCAGCCTCATTGGTTGGTGGCCTTTAGCGCCGGGTTGGTATGTGGTACTGATAGCAGCGTTCATCGTTGGTGCGTTTGTCGGTCGCAAAATTTATCGCCGCTGGCGCCAAGTGAGTCTCAAACGCTATGCCCTTGCCCACCTCGATGAATTAGCTATGCAGTTTCAGGCCAGCCATCAAGCCGAGATTATTCAAGAATTGTCCGTGTTGTTACGGCGCTTGTGTTTGGCCTATTATTCCCGCCACCAAATTGCCGGATTGAGTGGCGATGATTGGTTACGCTTTTTGGACCGCACCGGTAGTACCCGCGCCTTTAGTCAAGGAACAGGGCGTTTGTTATTAACCGCCCCTTATCAGAAGACGCTGGATGATTCCGCCGGCGAACTCTTTGATACCATTAAACTCTGGCTGAAGGAGCAACAGTAATGCTGCAATTTGCCGCCCTTTGGGTCCTGTGTCTGCTACCACTGCCTCTCATAGTGCGCTACCTCATACCCGCGGCAGCGCCACGGGAGACGACCGCCCTTAAAGTGCCCTTCTATCAACGTCTACAACAGTATCGCAGCCGCGGCGAGACCGGTGGCAACGTGTCTGTTGTGCAACAAATTCTGTTATTTACGGCTTGGGTATTGTTACTGTTAGCATTAGCAGGCCCGCAATGGCTGGGAGAACCGATTCGATTGCCCCGCAATGGCCGTGATGTCATGTTAGCCGTCGACTTATCCGGCAGTATGCAAATTCCTGACATGAATATCGGTCGTCATCGGGTGAATCGTTTACAAGCTATCAAAGCCGTTGCGTCTCAGTTTATTGACCATCGCGAAGGTGACCGGGTGGGCTTAATTGTCTTTGGCTCCAAAGCTTATTTACAAACACCTCTGACATTTGATCGCAAAACTGCAACCACCATGTTAAACGATACCTCGATTGGTTTGGCTGGTCAGCAAACCGCTATCGGTGATGCGATTGGTTTGGGTGTGAAACGTTTGATGCACAACCCCGAGCAAGCGCGGGTCATGATCCTCTTGACCGATGGTGCCAATAATCGCGGCAATGTCAGCCCTATCGAAGCTGCCAAGTTAGCAGCGAAAGAAAGCATTAAAATCTATACCATTGGTTTTGGCGCAGAGCATTTAACCATACCTGGGGTATTAGGCGCGCAGACCATTAACCCCTCTGCCGATTTGGATGTGGATACCTTACAACAAATTGCCCAACTCACCGGCGGCGAATTTTTCCGTGCTAAGGATACGGCTAGTCTGGTGCAAGTGTATCAAGCCATCGATAAACTCGAACCCGTGAGTCGCGATGAAACCCTGTTTCGCCCCACCAAGCCGCTATACCCCTGGCCGTTGGCAGCGAGTTTATTATTATCATTATACTTTGCCCTGCGCTTAATGCCTGAATGGCATGTGCGACTGTTCTCCTTCAAACGCCATAAGAGCGGGGTGCATTCATGAGTGAACTTGGCCAGTTTCATTTTTTGCGCCCGTGGTGGTTATTGCTGCTCATCCCACTCTTGTGGGCCATCATTGCTTTGTGGCGTCGTCACACCAGTCAATCCAATTGGCAAGATGTCTGCGACCCCCATCTATTAACTCACTTGCTCAGTCACCAAACCGGTCACCGCCATCGTTGGCCGGTGGTGTTGTTGGCGATAGCATGGCTACTGACAGTATTAGCATTAGCAGGCCCCACTTGGTCCCATTTGCCCCAAGCCATGTTTCAATCCCAACAAGCGCGCGTGGTGGTGTTTGATTTAACCGCCAATATGGCGGCCCAAGACTTGAAACCTAATCGGCTGACCCGTGCACGTTATAAATTACTTGATTTACTCAAACACAGTGACGAAGGACAAACCGGACTCGTCGTGTTCTCTGGTGAACCCCATGTGGTATCGCCCCTCACCCAAGACACGAACACCATTGCGGCGATGGTACCCTCACTCAATCCCAATATCATGCCGGTGTATGGCGAGAATATGGCCGCAGGCCTCACCATGGCCGGTGATCTATTGCGCCAAGCCAATATGCCTCAGGGAGATATTTTGCTGATCACCGCCACTAAGCCTGATGACAAAGCCTTAGCCGCAGCGAAAAAACTCGCCGATGAGGGCTATCACACATCAGTACTAGGCATTGGGACCAGCAAAGGCACGCCCATTAGTTTATCCGATGGTCAATACCTCAAAGACAAGTCCGGCGCCATCGTTATCAGCAAACTAGACAGCGCTAGCCTCAAAGAGTTAGCCCGCGTAGGTGTCGGCAGTTACATCCCCTTCAGCAACGGCAATCAAGATGTGCAGCAATTACTGAATAGCCAACAAGCCCATGAGTTACGCATGCAAGCCGCAAAAGTCGAACAAACCACCAGTGCCTGGCACGACCGCGGACGTTGGTTATTGTGGTTAGTATTGCCGCTAGCATTATTATGTTTTCGCCGTGGCTGGTTGCGGGAGATCACCCAATGAAAAAATCATTACTGCTGATTAGTTGTTGTCTATTGCCTTTAACGGCCCAGGCGTTTACCTGGCAAGACTTATGGCAACGCCCCGATCAACAAGCAAAGCATGCCCTGGCCCAGGATAAACCGGCCTTGGCTGCACAAACCTTCCATGATAGTCAATGGCAAGCCTATGCTAATTACCGTGCGGGGGAATACGAACAAGCAGCCCAGCAATTTGATAGCGAAGATACCCCTATCAGCAATTACAACCGCGGTAATGCTTTGGCACAGACGGGAGATTTTGAGGCGGCGATTGCGGCCTATGATAAGGCACTCAAAGAGAAACCCGACTTTGCTGATGCGAAACATAACCGAGATTTACTAAAAAAACTGCAACAGCAACAACAGAATAGCCCGCAACAGCAAAACCAACGGCAGCAACGCCAACAAAACCAGCAAAACAATCAACAGCAATCCGCCAGTGGCCAACAAGACCAACAACAATCCGCACAAAACCAACAAGGTGACAACCCGCAACAGCAATCCGATCAAAAGCAACAACAGGCCAGCCAAGAGAAGCAACCATCCGATAAGCAACAGCAGCAGGCAGATATGGGCAAGGATAAACAGAACCAGGCGGGGCAAGATAAACAACCGGGCCAGCAACATGCAGACCAGCAACAAGGCCCGAGTGAGAGCCAACAAGCCACCCAACAATGGTTACAAGGGATCCCGGACAACCCCGGCGGTCTACTGCAACAAAAATTCTTACGCGACCACCAACGTTATCGCGCCAACTTACAAGAGGGTAAATCACCATGGTAAAACGCTGCCGCCACCTATTATTGTCCTGTTTGTTATTATTACCCTTCGCGGTTCAGGCTACAGTCCCGGTGATTGCCAGCATTGATCAACCCGAACTCGCCGTCGGTGAAACCCTGCGATTGAGCCTAACCATCAATGACGCTGGTAATGCCGCAAGCCCAAATACCAAGGACTTAAAAAAAGACTTTGACATCATCAGCACGGCACGACGCAACCGTATCGTGATGATCAATGGCAAAACCACTAGCAAATCCCAATGGGTCTTTGAGCTCATGCCCAAACATGCCGGCACTATTACCATTCCCGCGATTGATGTGGGCGGTCAAAAAAGCCAACCCTTGATGGTAAAAGTCGGTCCAAGCACCTCGAGTGCCTCTCCTGATGCCCAAGCCGCTGCTAACGATAACAAAGCCGTATTCTTAACGGCCGAGTTGGAACCGAAAAATCTCTACGTGCAAAGCCAAGGGATTTATACCCTGAAAATTTTCTTCAGTGTGAATGTGCAAAACCCTACTTTAACAGAACCACAAGCGGACAATGCCATGATCATGCATATCAATAATGACCGCAACTACAAAAAAATCATCGACGGCAAGCATTACCAAGTCCTTGAACGTCACTATGCTATCTTCCCCCAACAAAGCGGCGATATGACCATCAATGGTCCTATCTTCAGCGGCGATGTGTTAGCCACCAATCAAGCCATGACCGGTTCCAGCCGCATGATCACCACCGGTTGGCACACCCTCAGGGCAGCCGCAAAACCGATTGCCCTGAAGGTTAAACCTATTCCAGCAGCCGCTAACCAACAATGGTGGTTGCCGGCCGCCGACGTGAAACTCAGCGAAAAATGGTCCGACAATCCGCCAAAATTTCACGTTGGCCAACCCATTACTCGAACACTGACCCTTGAAGCATCTGGCTTAGCCGGCACACAATTACCGGCATTGGATTTGCCGACAATTAATGGCGTGCAAACCTATCCCGACAAACCAGAGACTGACACGTTAAGCAATGGCCAAACCATCATCGGCAAACGGGTCGAGAAGATTGCTATGATTCCAGACAAGGCTGGAGACATTACTTTACCGGAAGTGAACGTCACCTGGTGGAACACCCAAACCAATCACGCCGAAATCGCAAAACTGCCAGCACGTAAAGTGACAGTTTTGCCGGCCACAAGTGGGGAAGCGAATGACGCTACTAATCAACCGCTGCAACCCCTAACCCTAGACGCGAAAAAAACCGCCGATGACGCTATTGCCACACCCGCACAAATCGTCTCATCAAAATCAGCAACGGTTTGGGAAATCATCAGTGGCGTGTTATTCATTGCCTGGTTGGCAACACTATTGGTGTGGTGGCGCAGTCGTCAGCATACGACTGATACTGAAGCCGCAAAAGCTGAGGCCGCATTCACTGAGCGCAAAGAATCAATTGCCCGCAGCAAAAAGAACCTCAAAAAACGCTGCGACAATAACGACCCTAAAGCCGCTGCCAATGCCTTGGTGCAATACGGGCAATGTCTCTGGCCTGACGCGCGAATACGAAGTCTCGGTGATGTGGCAGCGAATTTGTCGTCTAATGCAGCAAAGCTTGCGGTAACGGAATTGGACAAAATGCTCTACACAGATAACGATACCAACTGGAGTGGCAAACACTTTTGGCAGGTAGTGAATAAGGAATTAGTGAAGCATAAAGTCAGCGCTGCTAGCGACCGGGATGTTATTCCGAAGTTGCATTTGCGATAGCTCTGACGACTCGTCTAGCCATCCCGAGTGATGCTAGAATACGAGGCTATATACGATTACAAATAAGCCTTCCATCTTCCGTTCTAACTTTTAATATGACTCTTGGCGCATCAACGACTGTCGCCGTGATGGAACAATTATTATTTGAATACAGCTGACCTTTTGGGAAAGCTTTTACTTTGAATGAGAGTTTATCAAAATATCCCACTTTGTAACTGGTTCCACCGCAGTCGGACATTGGCAAAAATCCAGTAACAATATTAAGTTTAGGTTTAATGTCTTCAATTGTATAGCCTATCGGATAGCTCGTGCCTGTGTCATCGCAACCTATTGTTACCCACTTGGATGCATTTATACTGTTATTAACGGGTAGCACTTCTGCTAAAACACCATTCACAGTAAATAACAATGCCATCGGGATCGCTATGGATAGTAATCTTTTCATCTTTTTGTCCTCTTAATCGTTGCCACCTGAAAATCTGGCAGACATATCTACAACTAATTATGTCTGCAAATATACTTGTCGTTCTCAAGAATCACTGTAAATATCAATCTCTCATTTTCACGAAAACTTTGTTTAGGCACTTTGATTTGACACATTAAATTGTTTGCATTCTTATCTGTAAACGCTTTAAAAGTGAACCCTAGCTTTTCTCTATATAACAATCCTAACGGGATTTTATTGTCACAATTCCTCGGCATCATAACGCCTGGCTCTACGCGAAGATTAGAGTCAATATTATCCACGATATATTTAGGGTTAATGATGTCTGACTTATTCTCACAGTAAATCAGCGCTGTTTTGAGGCCAGGTTTAGCGCCTTTATCCGCAGCATGGACAGCTGCCGCCAAACAAATTGAACAACTTGTTATTATGCCAATAAATAGTGCTTTCATGACCTTGCCTCTTTGCTCATTATTACTCTGTGTCTAGCAGATAGAATTTAATCGTCCAACTAACTAGAGTAACAAGAATACTTGCCATCATTTTCTTCCACATTGACGGTTACTCTGAAGTCATCTTGATCTGTTTCTAGCTGACTTGTTTTGCAGACAATGTTATTAGGAGAATTTTCATATACAAAAACTTTGAACTTTATATATTCATTGTATCTCACATTTATACCGTACTCACAGCCAAAATCCAACGATTGCTTCTGATTCAGTGGGTTTCCGGCTTCAACTTCATTAACGCTGAAATATATTTTTTTACCCGTTGAGTCATTACAGCGAACCTTCAATGTTTTGTCTGGATAGGTGGACATGAAAACTGCATAGTTCAATGCGCTAGCCGTCCCAACCACTGCTGCCAAAAAAATTGTTAACATGCTAATAAATAGTGCTTTCATAATGTTACCTGTTATTGATTATTACTATTAGTCTAGCAGACATCATCGATGCTGCTATCGTCATGATTTTAATGCGGTTTTATTGCTGTGGATTAGCTGACTCATCATCGTCAGGCATACTGACGCTACAGCCATCGCCATCGATGGTAATAAGGAATTGCTTGTCTTTGGGGCTGACTTTGGCTGCCGTGGGTTCGCAAATGATTTGATTGCGGGCATTGTCAAATGCCAGGTAATTAAAATTAAAATATTGGTTGTACTTGATGGTTAGCGTATTATCTTCGTTACATAGATAGGCATTGGTTTGGATTTCACTGTTAGAGTCTTTAGTATTGATATTGTTAAGCTTGAACACCACATGGGGATTGTCGGTCATATTCTTGCAACTGACCATGATTTCGTTGGCTGGCACCGTAGTGAATAACTGTTGCGCCCAAACCAGGCTCGGTAAGATCAAGATAATCGCTGCAAATATGACTCTCATAACGCCCTCATGGTAAAGCTTCCGTGCGCCCGTAAGTATAGCAAAAAGTCTTTGAGATCACATTTTGTTACCTCAAACATTCACCCCTTTCACCGCCTCGACCCTACGTCGATGGAGTTCAGTAGCAATCTTTTCACCAGAATAGCCATCCTCAATAATAGCTTGAGTACTCACCTCTGCAGCAGCTCGATAGTACTTACGAAACAAATCTGTCTGGGGATAGTCTTGCTCTTCATAGCCTAGGCGGCCGCGAGCATCCGCTTCACAAACTTGCAAGAATAATTCAAATCGTTCAGGACGACGAAATGCATCGATTCGTTCCAAAGTCTTCACCACATGATTTGGACTTGCCTCAGCAATACGGTGGCAATGCAAATGTTCCCGCCCAGCAATCACTGCGAGTTCTTTGTAATTTTTGGGTGCCTTTAAGCGCTCACAAAATCCTTCAATCAACGGCACACCTGCCGCCTCGTGACCACGGTGACTGGGTAGCACATCTTCAGGGGTGATAGCTTTGCCCAAATCATGCATCAGTGCCGCAAAACGCACTTCCATTGGGTATTGCAAGCGTGCGGCTTGGTCGATAACCATCATTACATGAACACCCGTGTCAATTTCGGGATGGTAATCTGCTCGTTGCGGCACCCCAAACAAATTATCTATCTCCGGGAAAATTATCTCGTTAGCATGACTTGCACGTAACACATTAAAAAACTCACTGGGGCGATGTTCCCCGAGGGCCTTTTGCAGTTCAGCGAAAGTACGTTCTGGGACTAAATACTCAAGTTCACCACTCTCGGCAATCACTTGCATTAAGCTGCGGGTTTCATCCGCTACCTTAAAATCCAAATGGGCATAACGCGCTGCAAAACGTGCAACCCGCAACACCCGCAATGGATCTTCAACAAATGCCGCCGACACATGACGCAATAATCGATTAGCTAAATCTTTTTGTCCACCGTAGGGGTCTATAATATTACCTTTGTCATCTTTAGCCATGGCATTGATGGTTAAATCACGGCGTTTGAGATCATCCTCGAGGGTCACATCCGGCTCGGCATAACAACTAAAGCCTTGATAGCCTTTGCCAGTCTTACGTTCCGTGCGTGCTAGCGCATACTCTTCCCCGGTCTCGGGATGTATAAATACCGGAAAGTCTTTGCCCACCTGGCGATAGCCCTTTTCTAGCATTTGTTGCGGCATGGCGCCCACAACCACCCAGTCTCGCTCACGCACCGGCCGCTGTAATAACTCATCACGAACCGCGCCACCGACTAAATAGACTTCCACCGTTACAACCCTATATATATTGCTGACTACTAGGCGTAGTTTGGCGAACCTGGTGGCTATGTCAAGGCTTGACTTGCCATCCTATCCCCCCTAGGCTGACACCATGACCAAACGCAAACTCACCAAGCAACAACAGCGGCGCACGCAAGCCTTGCAACAAGCGCGGCGTGAGCGTGCCCAGGATAAATCCGCCACCAAGGCCGCCGAACTAGAAGCCCAAGGCCTGGGTCCTGAACAAGAAGGTTTATTGATCGCGCGTCACGGCGCCATGGTCGAAGTGGAATCCGCGCCCGGTGAAATTCACCCTTGTTATTTACGCCAAAACCTCGTCAATCCAGTCCCTGGTGATAATATAGTCTGGTGCAAAAGCCCTGATGAGAGTGGCGTTGTCGTTGCCATTCACCCCCGGGACAGTGAGTTAGCTCGTCCCGATGCCCACGGTAATATGAAACCCTTGGCCGCCAATGTCAGTTTGATGGTTATTGTCATCGCTCTGCAACCCGCACCGAGTTTGGAGTTATTGGACCGTTATTTAGTCGCCGCAGAATTACTGGCTATCAGGCCATTAATCTTGTTAAATAAGTCTGATTTGTTGGACAAACGCCGTCACCCATTGCGGGAGTTCATGAACGTCTACAAAGGCTTAGGCTATGACGTGTTAGAAATCAGCGTCGAACAACACAAGGGCTTCAAGCCACTCATCAAACAGCTAAAAGACAATACCAGTATTTTTGTCGGTCAATCCGGGGTGGGTAAATCCTCCCTCATCGCCAGCCTATTGCCAGCAGAAGACATTCGTATCGGCGAATTATCCGATGCCTCAGGGCTCGGCAAACACACCACCAGCACCCCGCGGCTGTACCATTTTCCCGAAGGGGGCCATATCATCGACTCCCCTGGCGTACGCTCCTTTGCCCTGTGGCATGCGGAGCCGGCGGCCATATTCAGTGGCTTTCGGGAGTTCCGCCCCTACCAAGGACAGTGCAAATTCCGTGACTGCAAACACCTGAATGAACCCGACTGTGCCCTACTAGATGCAGTTGATGCCGGAGACATCAACGAGGTGCGGTTTGAGAATTACCATAAGATTATCGGGGATGAGGGGCAGAGATAGGTCGGCCTGGACTTTTTCTCATTAAAATCAAACAGTTAATGGCGTTTTAACGTAAAAATACCCAATCATCCCCACCCCAAAACCCCATAGATTTCGCCATTCTTGGCATTATTTCCTACGGTTTCCTTGCACATTGGCTGAGAAGTGATTAAAATTGCCCGATTTCACGAACACTGAATCAATCAAAGAGGAAACCTTAATGCCATCAGTGAATTACAAACAGGGCGAACCTGTTGAAAACATGCTGCGCCGTTTCAAGCGTATGTGTGAAAAAGCCGGTATCTTAACCGAACTTAAACGCCGTGCCCGTTACATCAAACCGGCCAAAATTCGCGCACAACAAAAAGCGGCTGCGGTTAAGCGTTACATGAAAAAATTGGCGAAAGAAGCTCCACACCCCTCTCGTGGTATCCGTGGTAAACGCCGTAAAGCGAAAGGTCGTCGTCGATAATCATGTCTGAATTGAAGTCCCGCATTAATGACGAAATGAAAGATGCCATGCGCGCCAAGGACAAAGCGCGCCTGGGTGCTATTCGCCTCATCATGGCTGCCATGAAACAAAAAGAAGTGGATGAACGCATTGAATTAAGCGATGCTGACATCCTCGGTATTTTGGACAAAATGGCTAAGCAACGTCGTGAATCTATCACCCAGTACGAAGCGGCGGGACGCGATGATTTGGTCGCCAACGAGACCTTAGAACTCGAGGTTATCCAATCCTACTTGCCACAACAATTGTCTGAGGATGAAATCAACCAACTCATCCAAACAGCTATCTCGAATACTGGCGCTGCCGGCATGAAAGACATGGGTAAAGTGATGGGTGAAATCAAACCCCACATCCAAGGTCGTGCCGACACAGGAGCTGTCAGTCAAAAAGTGAAGGAATTACTCGGGGCTCTCTAAATGGGTCATTCCCAGTGAGAGCAATTCGTAGGGAATAATATCTATATGGCGCAACGATATGGCAAGCCACATACCAAGAGCATTCATTACTGATCTCATCGCCCGCACTGACATCGTTGAAGTCATTGATAACCGCGTGCCGCTCAAAAAAGCTGGCATGAATTACTCCGCCTGTTGCCCATTCCACAACGAAAAAACCCCATCGTTTACCGTATCTCCCAACAAGCAGTTTTACCATTGTTTCGGCTGTGGCGCGAACGGCAATGTGATTTCATTTTTGATGGAATATGACCGTTTAGGTTTTGTCGAAGCCGTCGAAACCCTGGCCGCTGAGCGCGGCATTCCAGTGCCCCGTAGTGAAGCTTATCAAGCCAATGCGCCTGTGCAGCAGAATTTATATGACTTGGTGAAACAAGCCAGCGACTATTATCAGCAGCAATTACAGGGTTCAGCCAAAGCCCGAGACTATCTCAATAACCGCGGTTTGAGCGCAGACATCATCAAAGAATTTGCCATCGGTTACGCGCCGGATAATTGGGACAACATGCAACGGTGTTTTGAAAAACCAGCATCAGAGGATTTGCTCAAAGTCGGCTTGTTGATCAAAAACGACAAAAATCATTGTTATGACAAATTTCGCGACCGAGTGATGTTTCCTATTCGCGATCGCCGCGGCCGTTATGTGGGTTTTGGTGGGCGTGTATTAGGTGATGGGACACCGAAATATTTAAACTCACCGGAGACGCCGATTTTTCACAAAGGCAGTGAGTTATATGGCTTGTATGAGGCGAACCAACAACGTCAGCATTTCAGCGAAATGGTGATCGTTGAGGGATACATGGACTTATTGACCTTGGCCCAATACGGTTTTCGTAATGTGGTAGCGACGCTGGGGACATCTACCACCAAACAACATTTGGAGCGTTTATACCGTCATGTGGACCGGGTGGTATTTTGTTTTGATGGGGATAATGCGGGCCGGCAAGCGGCGTGGCGCGCTCTGCAAGTGTGTTTGCCCTTAATGCAGGATGGCCGGCAGGCGAATTTTATCTTTTTGCCTGACGGTGAAGATCCCGATACCCTCTTGCGACAACAAGGAGCTGACGCATTCAAGACCCTGGTCAAACAGGCTGAGCCTTTATCGAGCTTTTTCTTCCGTCATTTGCGTGAGGATGTGGATATTGAGAGCCTGGATGGTAAAGCACGGCTTGCGAGTCTGGCAAAGCCGTTACTCAGTCAAATGCCTGAGGGGGCGTTTAAGACCATGCTCTATGAAGAACTCAGTAAATTCACTCGCCTCGACAGCGCCAAACTACAACAATTTGAAATACCCCGCAAAGCGAGCCCCAGCCGCCCGCAACGAGCCAGCCACGACCAACGACGGCGCAAAACCAATGTTCGCCCAACCCCGATGCGGGTTGCGATTGCCTTATTGCTACAGCACCCTCAATTGGCAGAAAAAACCCACAATATTACGAAATTAGCCCCATTATCCCTGCCTGGTATGGATATTTTTGTGGAATTAGTTGATTTAGCTCAAACTAATCCCCACTTAACCACTGCGGCCTTGTTAGAGCACTGGCGCGATAGAGAACATGGGGATTATTTATTTAAATTGGCCGCCTGGGAGCATATGTTACCGGATGCGGGTGTTGAAGGTGAGTACCTAGACACCCTAAAACACTTAGAAAAAATGGGCCAACACCATGAAATTGAACGATTATTGGCTAAAGCCAATGAGGGCAGTCTTGGTGATAGCGAAAAAGCCTTACTCCAGTCGCTCATCTCCCACACGAAGGAGGAGGGATAGATGCTTTTTCCCTTATTATGGTATAAAGCCCTAGATATCTTAGAGCAGAAAGACTACAATAGCCGGTTCTTTCGACCCGGGCATTTAATTGGCCCTTTTTTAACCTGATAGGTAAGGTTGGTGATTATGGCAGCGATGAACCCAGAAGAGCAGCAGCAATCCCAGATCAAATTATTGATCATGAAGGGTAAAGAGCAAGGCTATCTGACCTTTGCTGAAATCAACGATCATCTTCCGGATGACATTATTGAACCCGACCAAATTGATTTATTCATCAACACCCTTGGCGAGATGGGCATTTTGGTGCGAGAAACCCCACCAACCCCGGATGAATTATTACTTGCCGATGCCGAAACGCCGGATGAGTCCGATGTTGAAGAAGCCACCGAACAATTAACCAGTTTTCACGCCGAGACCAATCGGACGTCTGATCCTGTGCGTATGTACATGCGTGAGATGGGATCTGTGGAACTTCTCACCCGCCAAGGCGAGATTGCCATTGCTCAACGTATTGAACAAGGCATTAAACTCGTCATGTCGGCACTGTCAGAATACCCATTGATTATTCAAATGGTACTGGATGAATATGATCGCATCACCGAAGAAGAAGGCCGCTTGAGCGATTTGATCAGTGGTTACACTGATGAAGAAATTCAAGATAATTCAGTCAAAGCAGATACTGCTGACGATAATTCCGATGATAGTGATGATGATGACAATGATAGTGACGATAGTAGTACCGATTTAGCCGATACAGGCCCCGACCCAGTTGAAGCCAAAAAGCGATTTGGTGAATTAGCGAAACTATTAAAGGCATACAGTAAAGCCTTAGACAAACATGGTCGAGAACACAAGACCACACAAAAAAAATTACAGGCACTGGCCGACTATTTCATGACATTCAAACTGATCCCTAAACAGTTTGATAAATTAACCCAACATATGCGTGGTTTGCTCGAAAAAATTCGCGTACAAGAACGCATTATCATGGATATTTGCGTTCGCAAAGCCAAAATGCCACGCAAAGTGTTTATTCAATCATTCCCAGGTCACGAGTCAGACGTGGACTGGTTAAGCAACCACCTAAAAGACAAAGAGCCGTATGTTGAGGTTCTGCAGCGTTACGAAAGAGAAATTCTACGCGCACAAAAGAAACTCGCAGCCATTGCTGAGTCCAGTCATCTTGCTGTTAGTACTATCAAAGAAATTAATCGGCGTATGTCCATGGGTGAAGCGAAAGCCCGCCGCGCTAAAAAAGAAATGGTTGAAGCTAACCTGCGTTTGGTGATTTCCATCGCGAAAAAGTACACTAATCGCGGTTTGCAGTTCTTGGATTTGATTCAAGAAGGCAATATTGGTCTGATGAAAGCTGTCGATAAATTCGAATATCGTCGCGGCTATAAATTCTCGACCTATGCGACCTGGTGGATTAGACAGGCGATTACGCGTTCCATTGCCGATCAAGCCCGCACCATTCGTATTCCAGTGCACATGATTGAGACTATCAATAAATTAAATCGTGTATCACGGCAAATTTTGCAAGAGACAGGTCAAGAAGCGACACCAGAAGAACTGAGCGCACGATTAGACATGCCGGAAGATAAAGTCCGTAAAGTGTTGAAGATTGCTAAAGAGCCGATTTCTATGGAAACGCCAATTGGTGATGATGAAGATTCACACTTAGGAGAATTCATTGAGGATCCATCGGTACTGTCACCGTTAGATTCAGCGACGAATGAGGGTTTACGAGAAGCCACACAACAAGTATTATCCTCACTTACCCCAAGGGAAGCGAAGGTATTACGTATGCGTTTCGGGATCGATATGAACACGGACCATACGTTAGAAGAAGTTGGCAAACAATTTGACGTCACCCGCGAACGGATACGACAAATTGAAGCCAAAGCATTACGCAAACTCCGCCATCCGAGCCGCTCATCAGAACTGAGCAGTTTCTTGGAGCAGGAGGACGAGTAAAGTTTTCGGGGGCCCATAGCTCAGTTGGGCAAGCCCGTTAAGGAAAAAGCACTGCTTTTTCCAGGGCGAGCGCCGGAAGGCAGGATGCCAGGCTTGTCGGGCCGAAGCTTTAGCGAAGGCCGAAGGCCGGTTTTGTGAGCGTAGCGGGAACGCGAAGCGAGCAAAAGAGCAGCCGGCGAATGCCGCGTCGCTCTAACCAACATAGTTATGTTGGTAAACAGTGTTAGAACTGTTAAGTGATCAGAAAAAGTTTTCAGGGCCCATAGCTCAGTTGGGCAAGCCCG
>MDTG01028199.1_pt1 | contig 21201 bp, 20 predicted proteins | sample 811421 | NCBI WGS metagenome assembly MDTG01 (sample SAMN05326645, study PRJNA326480) | marine metagenome | isolation source: seawater | place: Pacific Ocean: South East | collected 2011 | reverse complement strand
CGGGTGGTGGAATTGGTAGACACAAGGGACTTAAAATCCCTCGCCAGCAATGGCGTGCCGGTTCAAGTCCGGCTCCGGGTACCAATAAAATAAATATGTACATATAATTAAAACAGGATAGATAAACAAAATGAGCGAAGAATTATTACCAAAGAAGAATTTTTCAGAAATAAGTATCGAAGACCTTTTCAGACAAATCTGGAATAAAAAAATACTCATATCTTTAATAACTTCTTTAGCTGCGCTGATCTCAGTTTTATATTCTTTATATACACCAAATATTTATACATCCACAGCGATTATTGCTCCATCATCATCCGAAAATTCATTAACAAGTAATTTAGGTGGTTATTCATCTCTAGCTGGATTTGCAGGTATAAATATTCGTCAACAGAACCTTACCAAACATGATGAAGCAATTGAGCGCATAAAATCATTTGATTTTTTTGTGGACGAATTTATACCTAACATTAAGTATCAAGATTTAGTAGCTTATAAAAATTGGAATTCAGCTAGTAATAAAATTATTTATGATGCAAATATATTTAAAGATAATAAGTGGGTTAGAAAAGTAGTACCAGGTAGGTTGGCTAAACCCTCTAATCAAGAAGCCTTCAAGATTTACAAGAAAATACTTAATATTAATGAAGACGCACAATCTTCATTTATAACTATTAAAATAAATCATGTTTCACCATTCATTGCTAAAGAATGGATAGAATTAATTATTTTAAAAATTAATAACTATATGAGAGATATCGATAAAGAAGTTGCTCAGAATTCAATTAACTTCTTAAAAGCTTCTTCTCAAGAAACAAATATCACTCAAATTAAAATCGTTATTTCAAAATTAATTGAGAGCCATATTCAAACTTTAACACTAGCCGAATCAAATATTCATTATGTCTTTAAACCAGTATCATCTCCTATAGCACCAGAGGAAAAGTCAGGCCCACTAAGAGCATTAATTTGTATATTTGGAACATTATTCGGTTTTTTAATTAGTATTTTTTATGTCTTTTTTACAAATACAATTATTCGTCAACGTTGATTTATTCAATGTTATTAATCCTAGTTTTAAGTTCTATAAATCAAAGAAATAGATACAAATATTATATGGAGACAATATGCAGATACTAATACCAGCTGCTGGGATGGGTAAAAGACTTGGAACTGAAACACACGACAAAACTAAAGCTATGGTTGAAGTTGGTGGAGCAACCCTTATAGAAAGATGTCTTGATGCAGCAATAATGCATGATATTTCAAGAATAATTTTGGTTGTTGGATATCAGAAAGATAAACTAAGAAATTTAATTGGAGACAGCTATAAGGGCAAGCAAGTAATCTATATTGAAAATAATGACTATTCAACAACAAATAATATTTATTCTGTATTTCTTGCAAAAGATTATCTAGTTGAAGAAGATACTATTTTAATTGAAAGTGATCTGATTTTTGAACCAAAAATATTAGAAATGGTTGTCAACAATAAACAACCAAACATTGCAGTTGTTGATAAATATAAAGCTTGGATGGATGGAACAGTGGTTAAAATAAATAACGATTTTTCTATTAGCCATTTCATACCAAAATCTAGTTTTGATTATGATCAAGTTGATGATTATTATAAGACAGTAAATATATACAAATTTTCTAAAACTTTCTTACAAGATTTTTATGTTCCTTTTTTGGAGGCATATGCAAAAGCTTTTGGGGATAACGAATATTATGAGCAAGTACTAAAAGTTATTGTAAATCTTGATATGCGACAGCTATATGCATTGCCTCTTGATGACCATGTTTGGTATGAAATAGATGATATACAAGATTTAGATAATGCTAATTTGTATTTTGCTGATCCAAATGATCAGTATGATTTATTATCCAACAGATATGGTGGATATTGGCGTTATGATCAATTAAAAGACTTTTGTTATTTAGTAAATCCTTTTTTTCCGCCCAAAATTTTAAATGATGAGATTAAGTATAGCTTAAATAAATTAATGCAGTCATATCCTTCGGGTCAGACTATTCAAGCATTGCTAGGATCAAAAATGTTCTCAGTACACGAATCATATATTGTTGTTGGAAATGGTGCTGCAGAATTAATAGATCAAGTTACTAATGTTATTGATGGAAAGTTTGGTTTATATGGCCCAACATTTGATGAATATTCAGCAAGATTCAAAAATATTGATATTAGAGTACCTGAGAAAGAAGGTTTTAGATATGGTAAAAGTGATATCATCAAACTTTCATCTAATAATGATGGAGTAATACTAATAAATCCTGATAATCCCTCAGGCAATTACATCGAATATGTTGATATTATTGATATTCTTGATAACTTTAAATCAAACGGCAAATTTTTAATTTTAGATGAATCTTTTCTAGATTTTGCCGAAGATGGCTTTAATTCCTCTACTTTAAATATTAAAGACCTTGAAAGGTTCCCTAATTTAATTGTTATAAAAAGTATTGGAAAAAGTTATGGAGTTGGTGGGCTTAGATTAGGTGTATTAGCAACTGCTAATAAAAATCTGATTAAAAAAATGAAAACTAACGTTCCAATTTGGAATATTAATTCTGTTGCAGAATTTTATTTACAAATTATTGGAAAGTATGATAGACAATACCAAGAAAGTTGCGCACAGTTAATAGATGCAAGAAACTCTCTTTTTAGTAAATTAAAATCAATAGAATTTATTGAGCCATTTGAATCCCAAGCAAATTATATATTCTGCAGACTAATAAATAAAAATGCTCATAAGTTGGCTTCTGATTTATGTAGCAAATATTCCATTTTAATAAAAGATTGCTCAGGTAAAGAGAGTATAGATGACCAATATATTAGAGTGGCAGTTAGAGATTCGTATGATAACGAATATTTGATAAAAAGCTTGAAGAGTTTATAAGTAATTACTATCAGATGCGAGAATTAAAGCTTTTATCTTTGGAAAAGATAATTGAGACTGAGGAGCATGATCGTCTTCAAGCTATTAAGCTCGCAAGTCATATAGTCAATATAGGATTTTGGACCATACCAATCGCTCTTGATTCTTTAACAAATGGAATTATGGACGGTCATCATAGACTTAATGCAGCAAAGCATATTGGTTTAAAACGAATACCATGTATTGTAATGGATTACGAAAGTGGTGGTGTTAGTGTATTTTCATGGAGAGATAACATTTCATGTAGCGTTTCATCAATTAGATTCATGGTTAGAAATTCAGAAAAATACCCAATGAAAACTACACGACATTTATTTAATCCATCTATTGAGGAAATAAGAGTTCCATTGGGTCTTTTATACTAAAATGATCCGTTTTTTTAAAGGAAATAGTACAAGTATTGCTGAGCGTTTCTCAGCAAGTTTGATTTTCAATATTTTAAGAAGCTTAATATCATTCATAATCTCTATATTACTTGCACGCTTTCTCGGTCCAAATGAATTTGGAAGAATGGCTTTTCTTCTGGCTTCATTTTTTGCCTTCAAAAATATTTTAGACATGTATTCCTCTCATGCTTTTTTTACATTCCTTTCAAAAAAAAATAGAGGTCAGTACTTTATAAAAATTTATTGGTGCTGGATGGCTTTTCAACTAGTATTTTCTATTTTTTTAGTCGCGTTTCTGTTGCCTGACAATTTTGTAACTGGTCTTTGGAGAGGAGAAAGTAGGACATTGGTTGTAATGGCATTAGTTGCAACTTTTATGCAGCAAAGTGCTTGGCAGTCTGCATCCCAGATGGCAGAAGCCATTAGAAAAACAATTCAAGTTCAAAAACTTGGAAGTATGGTAGCTTTTGCTCATCTACTATTAATACTAATATTACACTTCCTCAACTACCTTTCATTAAGTATTTTGTTTATAACTATCTCACTTGAATGGTTAATCGCTTCTTATTTGGCTTATAAGATGTATGATAAACATTCAAAGGACTCTGACAGTATTTTTGCAATATTTCAAGAATTTTGGATATACTGCAAGCCATTAATTCCATTAGCGTGGCTGGGATTCTTCTATGAATTTTTAGATAGGTGGATGCTTCAAGCTTGGGCAGGATCAAGAGAACAGGCTTTTTATGCTTTGGCTGCAAATTTTGCATTTATAGCGTTAATCGCCACCTCATCAATTATAAAAGTTCTATGGAAAGAAATAGCTGAAGCATATGATGACAAGGATCTTAAAAAAGTTGAAGACCTCTTTAAAAAATCAACAAAATTCTTATACTTCATTGGAGCTTTTTTGAGCGGTCTTTGTTTACCATGGTCTAAAGAAATACTATATTTAACGGTTGGTAGCGAATACTCTCAGGCGAACATTGCTTTTATTTTAATGTTACTTTATCCAGTTCATCAATCAATTGGACAAATTTCTGGAGTTATGTTTTTCGCAACAGAAAAAGTTAAAATTCAATCCACTATAACTATAACATTTATGATTTTAAGTATTATAGTTGCATACTTTATGCTCGCACCAGAGAACTCATATATTCCAGGTTTTGGAATGGGCTCTAAAGGATTGGCATGGAAGATGGTCATGATGCAATTTATTCAAGTTAATATTTTAGTTATAGTTATTTCAAAAATATTTAACTGGAAAAATTCTTTTCTTATATACCAATTCTATATATTGGGCGGAGCTATTTTTATAGGATTTACAATCAAGTACATTATTATGAATGTAATTACCAGTTTGGTTTTAGCAATGTTAATAAGCATGTTGTTATATTTTACTCTTATAATTTTTATATTCTTTAATTATCCTGTTACTATTTCAGGTATAAAAAAACAAGAAATTAACAAATTTTTTAATTAAGAAATCATTATGGATAAATGGAGTGATATATGGAGAAAAAAGGATATTCCATCAAGCGAACACAATAATCTACAATCTTTAATAACTGCAAACGGATTCGATACTGGAGTTGGAAGTTATGATGAGAAGAGTTGGCAAGAACTTGTTTTTGATTTTTATAAACGCACTAATTTAAAAAAAAATCACTCTATTTTAGAACTGGGTTGTGGCAGTGGAGCATTTTTGTTATCACTTAATAGATTAGTTAATGCAAAAATTTATGGTATAGATTATAGCCCCAATTTAATAAGTATAGCCAAATCTGCAATACCTAATGGCCGTTTTATTGTATCCGAAGTCAACTCACGTGCTTTTAAAGATATTAAATTCGATATCATTTTTTCTCACAGCGTATTTCAATATTTTTCTACTATTAATTATGCCAATAAGGTATTAGAAATATGGACAAAGCAAATTAAATTAGGAGGAAGGCTTGTCTTGCTTGATCTAAATGATAAAAACAAAGAGGAAAATTATCACAAAGAAAGAATGAAAGCTTATAGAAATCCTAAAGAATATTTTGATGCATATGAAGGATTAAATCATTTATTTTTCAATATCGATGAGTTAAAGAAAACACTAAAATCTTTTGGTATGGAGCATATTGAGGTTTTCCCTCATGCAATTAACAACTATGGAAATGCAAATTTTAGATTTAATTTAATTTGTAAAAAAGTTAATTAGTAAAGTGAGTAAGATTTCACCAATATACAAATTACTAAACTCTAGAAGTGTGTATACTCGAGATAAAAATGTAATTGGTAAAAATAAAGGAAAGTATGATAGTGATGAATGGAGTAAAACAAGGGAAATAAATTACGTGTTTTTCTCCAATCCGAGCAATCAAAACTTTATTGATATGATCTCTGATGATCAGTCTAAGATATCTGCTGCTCAAGAATTAGCAAGTAAATTTAATTTTTTAAAAGTAAATAAAATTGGTGATATCGGTGGCGTCCCATTTTCTCAGGCTTGGACGATTAAAAATATCTATCCACATCTTAAATTTTATTTAACGGATTATGATAGAAAGAGTATCAAAACTTTTTTGGAGTGTTCTATATTTCAATCGAATGATTTCATTTTAGAAAAATTTGATGCAATACACGATAATTTAGATATATTTGATGACTGTGATCTTTTAACAATGTGGGGCGTAGATTATGCATTAGATGATTCTAACTTATTAAATATTTTTAATTACTTAAAGAAAAATAATAAAAAAATGTTATTAGCATCTTTAAACCATGAAAATGATAATATATTTAAAAACACTATTCGTATTATTTTTAATTCTCTTGAGAGTCTTATTGGACTTTCGCGTTATCATGGAATTCTTCGAAATAACAAATATTTCGAGTATCTATGTAATTCAGTTGGTATTAAATTAAAATTAGTCTCTGTTACAGAGGGTTACAGGATATATTTAATAAATTAGCACTAATTATATTTTTATCACTCTATTTGTTCGTTAGTTTTAAAAGAGGTAAGAAATTGGCTGAAAACATCATTATTCCAGTAAGAATTAAGAATCATACACCCAAGAATATCGGTATAAAGCTTTTGGGAACATGGGCTTTAGACGAAGAAGACCTTAACAACATTAAAAATATAACAATCTTGGAATATGTATATGATGATTATCAGAGACTTTATGATGATTACTTATATACAAAAAATCTATACAGTAAGCTATTGCCTATATTAGGCAAAATCTTTAATGACCAACATAAATTAAACTGGGATATTAGAGCTTGTAAGATATTTTATGGCTCATGGCTTCAAACATACATACCTGTAATCAGAGAAAGATTCCAAACAGTTGAAATGGCATTGGAAGGAAATCTCAACGACAAATTTCTTTTATGCAATTATGAGATCAATATATCCTCGTCTGAGGAATTTAAAAGAAAAATAAATGAGGATGCATATAACCATTTTCTATATTCAAAGATACTAAAATTTATTGATAAAGAGAGATATAACAATAATTTGCCATATGCGATATCTAGCGATTTTCCAGAAATAAATGTGCAAAGAGACAGCATAAATGCAAAACTAAAAAAATTATTTTTATCCATCTTTCAAGTTGTTCTTAATTTTTTTTCAAAAAATTCTCAATCTGCAATAGATAGATCATATTTCTCAATGAAAGATTTTTTTAAGCTAATTTTTAAGACATTTCCTTCAGTTACGCCAATTGTATATTTTCCTGAATTAAAATATTTTGATAAAAAAGTTAATCAAATCTTAAGAGACAAACTTACAAAGAATTTAAAGAATAGTCATTTAACTAAAAATAAATTCGAAGAATTTTTACTAGAAAACCTATTCCAAGATGCCCCTATTGATTTTTTAGAAAATTTTCAAAAAGTGTATGAAGCTTCTAATTACATTGACATAAAAGATAAAAATTTTCTATCTTCCAATGCAATCCTATTTAATCAAATCCTACAATGTGCCCTTGCTAATCAGCTTTCTCTAAATAAAAATCTTTTTATAGCTCAACATGGAGGTTCTTATGGGATTGTCAGGTGGTCAATGCAAGAATTTTATGAGCTTGATGTAGCAGATAAATTCATTTCATTTGGATGGGCAAAAGATAAGCACATGAATATCCTAGATATATCTCATCCTAAATTGTTATTAAATTTTAAGAAAGATAAAATCATCGCTAATAAAATTTTGTATATAACTTGGGGACCATCAAGATTTTTTAATAGAAGTTGGTCAAATCCTATAGCTGGTAAATCAATTAATAATTACTATAACAATATATTAATTTTTTTAAAACATATAGATACATCAATAGGCAAAATCTATATTAGATTATCACCTTCATGTTATGAGTATAAAATTGGTATTAAGAAATTTCTTGGTAAATCTTTTAACTACTCAGATGGAAATTTCTATACAGAGATTGAATCAGCAAGTCTTGTAGTATGTGACCACAATCAAACCACTTTTTTAGAAAGTTTAGCAAACAATAAACCAACTATAATTATTTGGAATAAAAAGTATACAAAAATAAATGATATTTCTTTGCCATACTTTCAGAAATTAAAAGAGGTTGGTATTTTTTATGAGAATCATGCTGATGCAGCTAAATTTATAAATATTTTGTGTATAAATAATTCAATCGAAACTTGGTGGTCAGATAAAAATAGACAAGATGCTATTAATTTTTTTATTACGAAGTATGCAAAAAAAAATATAAATTGGATCGAGGACTATAAGAACATTTTGCTAAAATAAAATTCTAGATAAGAATATTGATATGTTTTACAATTAATTACTTCTTGAATACATAAAATGCCTTCAAACTTAGAAAAAATTGAATCAATTCTTTTTAATACAATTAATATATTTAAAGAAAATCAAATTAATTATTGGATTACTGATGGAACTTTATTGGGGATTGTTAGAGAAGGTAGTATTTTGCCATGGGATCAAGAGATAGATTTTGGTTTATGGAAATCAGAAGTTTCAGAAGAAAAATTAATAAATGATTTTAAAAAAAATGGATTTAAATATATTGAATATTTACCAGATGCGCATTGTTTAGTTTTCTTAATAGATGATATTTTCATAGATATAAATCTATATACAAAAAATAATAATAAAGTATCTATCAAGTGGGCGACCCTTCCTGATAATAAAATTGATAAAGTAATTGTAAGACTTATAAATTTATTATTTGAATCAAATAAATTAAATGTTCGTGATAAAGAACTTTCTTTAAGATTTCTTTTTAAAAAAATAATTAGATTCTTTGGGTTCCTAATTTCTGATAGCATAAAAGTAAAAATATATAGTTATGCTAGTAATAAATATAAGTACATTGGCACTTCATACCCAAAAGAGTTACTAAAGTTTAGGCCAATAGATTTTAAGGGTCATGAGGTTATGGCTCCCATTGACAGTGAAGAATATTTGAGACTAACCTATGGAGATAATTGGAAAATACCAAATAAGGATTATATATGGGAACAGGATACGTTTAACTTGGAATTATTTCATGACGAAATAAAAAATAAATGAAAAAGTTTTATCAAGATGAATGGCATGAAATTTATTTTAAAGATATTGCTGAGCCATCACACAAACTTCCCGAGAAGGATTTCTATAATACTTATTATGATAATTTTTTTAAAAAATATAACAATTTCAATCAACTCGAACCAGGATGGATTTCATACAAAATTGAAATTGCAAATTTTATAAAATCTATAATAAATGATGGTGATAATATTCTATCGATTGGTTGTGGTATAGGTATTGTTGAAGATGTCTTAGTTAAATCTATGAATAACATAAAAATTACTGCTCTTGAGCCTTCTATAAATGCAACGAAATGGATTAGAGATATTCCAAATATTTATTTGGTTGACGGATATTTTCCAGAAGCATTGAATAAAAAAATAGATTTTAATCTGGCTTATGCTAACAATATAGATTATGTTTTTAATGAAGAGGAATATGAATTATTCCTTAAATCTGTAATTGAGTATGGTATTAAAGATTTTTTAGTAATCTCATCTGCTAATTATAATCTTAAAACAGCCCTAAGCTTATCTATAAAATCAATACTGGGGCTATTAGGAATAATTAGAAAACTAAGCGAAGGTCAGTTTTGGGGTTACCTAAGAACTAAAAAACAACATAAAAAAGCCTTGTTGAATGCAGGCTTTAAAAATGTAGAAATGTTAAAATTAGGTAAAGACACTATTATGATAAGGGCAAAAGTATGAAAGTTTTAATATTAGCTGGAGGTTTTGGAACTCGGCTTAGTGAAGAAACAGATATAAAACCAAAACCAATGGTAGAAATTGGAGGTAAACCAATTCTTTGGCATATTATGAAGACATACTCGACATTTGGGTTTAACGAATTCGTAGTTTTGTTAGGATATAAAGGCTATTACATTAAAGAGTATTTTGCGAATTATTTTCTTCACCAGAGTGATGTTTCAATAAACATCGCAGATGGTAATATTGAGGTCCACAACAATACGAGTGAGCCATGGAATATTACCTTACTTGATACTGGCATTAATGCAATGACTGGCTCACGAATAAAAAAAGCAAAGAGATATATAGGCGATAAAGACTTCCTACTTACATATGGTGATGGTGTTGCTGATATTGATATTAATGCTTCGATAGAGTTTCATAAATCACATGAAAAAATAGTAACAATGACTTCAGCTCAACCGGATGGGAGATTTGGAGCATTAGCTATTGATAGTGAAAATAAGGTAATTGAATTTAACGAGAAACCAAAAGGAGATGGTTCTTGGATTAATGCTGGTTATTTTGTTTGTAAACCAGATGTGTTGGATTATATTTCAGATGGTGACGATATCATTTTTGAGCAGACACCACTTATAAATCTTTCAAAAGAAGGGCAACTTTATACATACAAACATAATAGCTTTTGGATGCCTATGGACACATTAAGAGATAAGCTAATTCTTGATGAGATGTGCAATAATAATATCGCACCTTGGATGACATGGGATAAATAAAAATGTTCAAGGATATTTATAGTGGAAAAAAAGTTTTAATTACTGGGCATACAGGATTTAAAGGATCATGGCTAACTTCATGGCTATATAGTTTAGATGCAAATATTATTGGGGTATCGAAGGATATACCGACATCACCATCAATGTTTGAGGTGCTAGAGTTGGAAGAAAAAATCCAGCACCATTTTGTAGATATCAGAAATTATAAAGAATTACATAACATTATAGATACTCAAAAACCTGATTTTATTTTCCATCTGGCAGCTCAACCAATTGTATCAACTTCGTATAAAGATCCTGTTGAAACAATTTCTTCCAATGTTCTTGGAACCACTAACGTTTTGGAGTCGTTACGACAATCTAATCATGAATGCACTGCAGTAATAATAACTAGTGATAAAGCATATGACAATATCGAGCAAATTTGGGGATATAAAGAAGATGATGCCATGGGCGGTAAAGATATCTATAGTGGTTCGAAAGGAGCAGCTGAATTAATAATAAAATCCTATCATCATTCATTTTTTAAATCAGATAAGTCTAATGTTCGCTTGGCTATAGCAAGGGCTGGTAATGTTATTGGTGGTGGAGACTGGGCAAAAGATAGGATTGTTGTGGACGCTATGATTGCCTGGAGCAAAGGAGATAAAGTTGAAATACGAAGTCCAAATGCAACCAGGCCTTGGCAGCATGTTCTTGAGCCACTCAGCGGATATCTTCATCTTGGTCAAAAATTAAATGCTAATTTAGATTTTCATGGAGAAGGTTTTAATTTTGGGCCTAGAGCTGAGCAAAATAGAACTGTTAAAGAACTCCTAGATGACTCTGCAAAATCATGGGGCTTCAAGGCAGAACAGGCGTATGTAATAACTGATAATATAAAATTTCATGAAGCAGGTTTGTTAAAATTAAATTGTGATAAGGCACTTTCATACTTAGATTGGTATGCAAATTTAGAGTATTTAGAGACAATTAGTTTTACTAGTGAATGGTATGTTAACTTTTACAGTGATCAAAATATTTCAATGTTTGAAAAAACTATTGCTCAAATTAGAGAGTATCAAGAAATAGCTAGAATAAAGGGTATTGAATGGACGGAGTAATAGTGACACCTCAAAAAATAATACCAAATCTTAAAGGAGACATATTCCATGCTTTGAAAGCAGGAGATAATGGATATGATGGCTTTGGAGAAGCATACTTTTCAAAAGTTAACAAAAATCAAATCAAAGGCTGGAAAAAACATAATCTTATGACTTTAAATATTTTGGTTCCTCATGGGGAAGTGGAATTTGTAATTTATGATGGTTTTGATTTTTTAAATATCAAATTATCTAAAAATAATTACCATAGGTTAACAGTCAGGCCTAAGTTATGGGTCGCTTTTAGAGGCCTTGATAATTCAAATATGCTTTTGAATCTTGCTAGTTGCCCTCATGATCCAGAAGAAAGTGAGAATTTGTCTTTAAATCAAATAAAATATAAATGGTGAGTTATGAAGATTAGACTATCAAAATGCTCAATTGGACATGAAGAAGCAAATGCTGTCTCTGACGTATTAAGTGCAGAGTATTTAGGCATGGGATCCACAGTTCAAGATTTTGAGTTAGCTATAAAAAATTATCTATCTACTGAAATGGAAGTTGTTTGTGTAAATACTGCTACCTCCGCCCTTCAGCTTGCTCTTTCTGCGCTTGATATTGGTCTTGATGATGAAGTTTTAGTTCCATCCATAACATATATTGGAGGTTTTCAGGCAATATCTGCAACAGGGGCGAAGCCTATTCCATGTGAGATAAATCCTGATACTTTGTTTATTGATACTGAAGATGCATTAAAAAAAATAACAAGTAAAACGAAAGCGATTATGCCAGTACATTATGCAAGTGCATCGAATTGCATGAATAAAGTTTACGAGTTAGCTAAAAGTCATAATCTTAGAGTTGTTGAAGATGCAGCTCAAGCTTTTGGCAGCAAGAGAAACAATAAAATGATAGGAACTGAGGGAGATATAATATGTTTCAGTTTTGATGGTATTAAGAATATAACCTCAGGAGAGGGCGGCGCAATTCTTACAAATGATAAAAAAGTTTATCAAAGACTATCAGATGATAGATTGCTTGGAGTCAAAAAAGACACCGATAAAAGATATGCTGGAAAAAGAAGCTGGGATTTTGATGTTGAAAATCAGGGGCATCGTTTTCATATGAGTAACATAAATGCAGCAATCGGTATTCAACAGCTAAAAAAACTTGATGAATTTAGAATTAAAAGACAGAACATCTGCAAATATTATATTGAACACTTAAATCAAATTCGAGCTATTGAAATTTTAAAATTAGATTATGATGAGATAGTTCCTCATATATTCGTAGCAAGAGTCACTGACAGAAACAGATTAAGAGATTTTTTAACTCAGAATGGAATTGAATGCGGCCTTCACTATAAGCCAAATCATCTTTTAACAAAATATCAAACAGCTTTAAAATTACCAATTACCGAAGAGGTTTATGATCAACTGATAACCTTTCCTTGTCATGTTGACTTAACAAAAGTTGAGCTTGATTATGTAATTAATAAAATCAAAAAGTTCTATAATGGCTAAAGTTTCAATTCTTATGAATTGTTATAACAGTGACTTTTTTTTAAAGGAGTCTATCGACTCTGTTTTAAATCAAACATATACAGATTGGGAAATTATTTTTTGGGACAACCAATCTACTGATAAAAGTTCTGAAATCGTCCATCAATACAAAGATAAAAGAATCAAATACATATATGCTCCAAGTCATACCTCTCTTTATATTGGTAGAAGCCAAGCCCTAAGACATTGCAAAGGTAAGTATTTGGCTTTCTTAGATTGTGACGATTTGTGGTTGCCAAATAAATTAGAAAAACAAGTTGATATTTTTGAAAAAAATAAAAAAGTTGTCCTTGTTCATTCGAATACAATATTTTTTAACTCAGATACAAATAAAGAAAAAATATTAAATACAAAAAAAAGTAAGTCGGGTTATCTTTTTGAGGAAAACATGATGACTTATCAATTTTCTCTTGAGACAGTAATGGTAAAAATGTCGACTATTATAGATAAATCTATTGATTTTGGTGATTTTAATATGATTGGTGATCGTGATTTTCTTAGCATGGTGTGCTTTTATGGCGAAGTTTATTATATTGATGAAATCCTTGGAAAATGGAGAATACATACTAATAACTTTAGTAAATCTTTGCATATAGATTATCCCAAGGAACTTAAGAAAATGTACTTAAGATTTAAAAATAAATTTGGAGAAAAATTTACAAAAAAAATGCGAAATGAACTTTATACTGAAATAGTATTAAGAGATGCGTTAAATAAATTTAATGAGTCAGGGTATGGGGTAAGAAAAAAATTGCAAAAAATTCATTGGCTTACGCCTGAGGTTATTATTTTAAAATTACTATCTTATTTACCAATGTCTATAGCTTTGAAAGTTTTAAGAATAGTGAAAAGATCTTAAAAATGCTTCTATCAAGAGAAGGACCGCTATCTAAGATTCATATGAATTTTACAAGGACTCTTGCTATTCAAAAATTATCTTTTTTTACATATTCCAGAGATGCTCTAAATAAGATTTTTGAATTGAATAATATAGACAGTAACGATGAAATTATAGTGCCAGACTATATATGCAGCACAGTCATAGAGGTTATTCTGTCAGTAACAAAAAAAATAAAATTCTATAAAGTTAATCATAAGCTTTCTTATGATGAAGATGAAATTGAAAATCTTATTTCAAATGAAACAAAGCTAATTATATTTGTAGATTATTTTGGAATTGAGTCTTCAGTAAGTGAAAGATTAGAACAACAAATAAAAAAGCATAAAATTATTCTTGTTAAAGACGCAGCACATTCTTTTTTAACCATCTTAAATAATGATTTTGTAAAAAACTATAATTATGATTATGCAATATCTAGTATTTATAAAAATCTTCCATTGCAGGTCGGATCTATTGCAATTGGAAATTTTTATGATGCTAAAAATTTTATAAATACTTCTATTTTAATCAAAAGATTTTTTGTTCTATCTATCAAGAACCTAATTTATTTTTTAAGGTTACAAAAATTTATTACTAATGGGTTATTTGATATACAAACTTCAAACTCAACTTACAAAAATTCATCGTATGGAATCAATGCATATCAAATTTACTCATTTTTTTTTAAACGCATTAATTTTAAAAGAGTAATTAAGGAAAAACGTCAACTGGGAAGTAAATTTGATTCATACATAAGAAACAATTCTCACTTTACACCAATGATAGATAAAAGCTTAATCAACGAGAGTATTTTGCAAGCTTATCCATTAATTTTTAAGTGCAAAAATGAAAGAGATGATCTCTTAAAAATTATGATTAAGAATGGAATCGATGCATATACTTGGCCAACTTATCATTCTGTAAATTATAATGAAGACTTATGGAATAAAGTTTTACTCTTGCCTATAGAAAATAAAGTACTCAAAGTGATTGCAAATGTTTGACTATATTAAAAATAAATATAATCCATCTCCATGGCTATTTTTGCAAAATGATTTAAAAAAAGATTATATATATATCCCATATGTAGAAGCACCATTTTTGATACTTCCTGCAACCAAGGATGAGTTTAAGGCTCTTCATAAGAGAAAATTTTGGTACAACATTAGGAGATCTCAGAAATTATTTGAAAAGGAGTATGGGGACTTAAATTTTGATATTTTACAAACCGAAGATAAGCTTAATTATTATTTGGATGAAGTTTTCATTTTATTTAAAAAAAGATGGTCAGATGAATATACTTCTGCCGCATGGAAAAGTTTTGATGGTTTTGAGTTATATAAAAAAGCAATGATTGATCTTGCATCCGCCAATGAGAGCTTTTTAGCTGTATTAACAGACAAAGATGGAAAGCTTTTGTCGCATGGCTACTGTTTAGTTCAAGATCAGACTGTTTGTTTTTTTCAACATACAACTGTCGTTGATGATATTTATAGAAAATATAGTTTGGGTAAAATATTAGTTTATCATCTTTTAAACTATTCTATTGATTGTAACTATATAGAATTTGATTTTATGTCTGGGCAATCATCATATAAGTATGAATGGGCCAAAAATGAAAGAATGACATATAGGCAAATTGGTAAAAAGAATATCCCCAATTATTTTAAATCTTATTTTTTTAAACTAAGGTATTTTTTTCAGTTTAATTATTACTGTAGGGTAGTACTAAAGCCTATAATGTTTTTTTTAGAGAAAATACATGAAAAATTCAAAGTTTGTAATTAGTCTTGATTTTGAACTGCATTGGGGTGTCTTCGATGCATATGGTGATAAATATAACAGAAATATTTTAGGAGCAAGGAAAGCAATACCTAAAATTTTAGAATTATTCAAAAAATATGAAATCGAAGCAACATGGGCAACTGTTGGAAAACTTTTTAATGAAAATAGAGACGAATATAATAAATACCAACCATCTTTAAAACCATCTTATAAAGATAAAAGTCTAAATTCATATTTTTGTGAAATAGGTGAAGATGAGGCCTCAGACCCATTACATTATGCACCAACTCTTATTAGGTTAATAAGTAAATATCCTGGTCAAGAAATAGCCTGTCATACATATTCACATTATTACTGCAAAGCAGAAGGGCAAAGTGTTGAAGAGTTTGATCAAGATGTTAAATTAGCAATTAGGATTGCCAAGGAGAAATTTAATTTTAATTTAAAAAGCTTTGTTTTTCCAAAAAATGAAGTCAATAAAGAGCATATCAAAGTCTTAAAAAACAATTCAATTGAAATATTTAGAGACTCTTACCCTAATAAATTTTCTTTTAACCTTTTAGAAAGACTTTACAGACTATTCAATACATACTTTGCATTATCTAAGTTTTCTAAAAATTTCGTTCAAGAAAAGAATGGTGTTAAAGCAATCTATGGAGATAGATTTTTAAGACCTTACTCAAAATCTTTTATGAATAAGCTAATGTTAAGAAGGATTAAAAATGAAATGCTAGAAGCTGCTCGATTTAACTCGATTTATCACATATGGTGGCATCCTCATAATTTTGGTCAAAATCTTAATCAAAATCTCAATAATCTTGAACAAATACTGATTCATTACACACAATTAAGAAATAAATACAACATGTCTTCTACTAGTATGAAAAATTTATGATAGATAGGTATAAGCTTTTATACTTGTTCCTGTGTGTTGTGCCATTTTTTAATATCATTACATTGCATTTTAGCTTAGTAGTTGTTTTGGCGCTAACAGCACTATTTGTTTTATTAAATCTTGTTATTTTTAAAACACAATCAGTTCAAAAGCGCTACATATACTATTTATTCATATCTCTTATTCTTTTAATTTTTTTGATAATGTCTGAACTGCATTCTTTGCTTGCAGTCAATATCTCTAATTTTCAAGCAATAAGATTTTTTGGATTGTTTATACCAATTAGTATTTTCTTAATATTTATGTATGAACCAAAAATCATAATTAGTAGATATTTGGCTCGGATTCTTGTTGTATACATTTTTATTTTTTCTTTTTCTATTTCTATAGATTTCTTTATTCTTCATTCAGCATTAGATATTTCATTGCAGCCTATGTATCGGGAAGAAGATTTGTCCTATATGTCGAGGCCATTTGGCATAACAGGGCAACCAAGTGTGAATTCTGTATTATTGGTTTTCTTTTATGCATTCTGGCTTTCATTGGAAAATAAAAATGTCCAGTATAAATTCCGCTTACTTTTTTTGGTAACATTAGGAGTTTTTTTACAAGGAAGTGGAAGTGGTTTTATAGCTTATGCAATGTTGTTAGTATGCATGCAAAAAAATATGAATATATTTTTTAAACTATTACTATTGTCATGCGTTGGCGGTGGAATTGTATGGATAATAACGAGCTATGATTTTTTAGATAAAGTTTCATATGATTATATTTCAGCCATATCTTATGTTTTTTATTCTCAGATTAATGATTGGCTAGATTTAGTTGATAAAAGCTTTTATAGTTTTTTTATGCTTGGAGGGATTTCAAGCAATATTGATTTTGGTCCTCTATATATAATATCTAATGTTGGGTTCATTTATTTTATTTCCTTTATTTTATTATTTATTTATCTAATTATTATTTCTCATAATCATTTTGAAAGGATGAGTATTTATATCCTTTTGGTAGGTAATCTTCATTATCCAGTAATTTTTTATATGACTATGGTTTTTATTTTGCCAATATTTATTTTTAAAGTTATAGCTAACACAAATTCTGAAAAAGAAATTTATCAATCTGCAGCAAGATCTTTATGAAAAAAAAATTTTTTATAATTACTACCGTTCCTGATTCATTTATTTTCTTTAAAGGACAAATCCAAATTTTAAAACAAAATTTTGACGTACAGATGGTGTCAAGTCCTGGAAAAAATTTTAAAATTTTTTGCAAAGAAGAGGATGTAATAGGACATAAAATTGGCATGCAAAGAGGAATATCACTTATTAAAGATATTAAAAGCTTAATCAACATGTCAATTCTTTTTTATAAAAATAAACCTTCATATATTCATGGAAATACTCCCAAAGCTGGCTTAATTTCAATGATCGCAGGCTGGATTTTAAGAGTACCTCATAGAATATATTATATTCATGGCCTCAGATACGAAGGAGAATCAGGATTAAAAAAAAGAATTTTATTGTATATGGAAAAAGCATCCTGCTATTTTGCTTCAGATATATTCGCTGTAAGCTTTGGAATAAAGAAAACAATTGTAAAAGATAGAATCACTAGTAAAAAAATTAATATTATTCATTACGGAAGTATCAATGGCATAGATTGTAAATATTTCTCTCCAATGAATCCAAATATAACCTGTATCAAGAGAAATTTTGATTTTGAAGGCAATGAGTTTGTTTTTGGTTATGTTGGAAGGGTCGTTGCTGACAAGGGTATTAACGAATTAGTAACATCATTTATTAGTATAAATAAAATTCATAATAATACTAAATTAGTATTAGTTGGCCCTTATGAGGAATTCTTTAATCCATTAGATTCAGATAAAATAAATGAAATAAATCACCATCCTGATATTATTAAAGTTGATTTTCAAAATGATGTAAGACCATTTTATAATCTATTTGATGCATTTATTTATCCATCATTTCGTGAGGGATTTGGTATTTCAATTATAGAAGCACTTGCAATGAAACTTCCGGTAGTTGCTTCAGATATTTCTGGGTGTAATGAAATAATTTCTCATAATGAGAATGGTATTTTGGTAAAAAAGAAATCTATTAATGAGCTATTATTATCAATGAATGATTTAATAGCTAATCCTATTAAGTATTCAAAATATGCAAATTCTGGAAGAGATTCAGTGATAGAAAAATATAGTCAAGATGAGGTTTGGAAAAAAACCCTTAAAGCCTATAAAAAATTGAAGTAATTATTTTTTGCGAACTTTTTTCTTAATAAGTATAAAATATAACAATGAAAGAAAATTTTGTTTCATTTGCAAAAAATATATTTGGCGATGGTTTTATACCTTTACATAGGCCTGTATTCGAAGGTAATGAGCGTCAGTATTTAGTTGACTGTATTGATTCAAACTTTGTTTCATCAGTTGGCGAAAAAGTTATTGAGCTTGAAAATAAAATTGCAGAATTTACTGGGTCTAAGTTCGCAATAGCTACTTCTAATGGGACCTCAGCTCTTCATGCCGCAATTCATATTTCTGGTGTTAGGCCTGGGGATGAGGTTATATCTCAGGCACTTACTTTTATTGCTACATGTAATGCAATTACTTATGCTGGTGCGAAACCAATATTTATTGATGCTGATCTAGATACCATGGGGCTTAGTCCAACTGCACTAAGAAATTTTCTTGAAGAGTATGCTGAGAAGACTGTTAATGGCACTTTTAATAAATATTCTGGAAAAAAAATATCAGCTTGCATTCCAATGCATACTTTTGGATTTCCTTGCAGAATAAAAGAGATCTCAATTATTTGTGCTGATTGGAATATTGCTCTAATAGAAGATGCAGCAGAATCCCTTGGTAGTTATGTTAACAATCAACATACCGGAACTTTCGCTTCAATGGCAACTTTAAGTTTTAATGGCAACAAGGTTATAACAACAGGAGGAGGGGGTATGATCATTACAGATGATCCTGATTTAGCTAAACGAGCTAAACACATTACAACCACGTCAAAGGTAACCCATCCATATGAGTTTTTTCATGATGAGACTGGTTATAACTATCGTATGCCCAACCTTAATGCAGCTTTAGGTTGCGCACAAATGGAGCGCTTAGAAGAGTTTCTAATTGCAAAAGCTAAACTGGCTAATCAATGGCAGACATTTTTTGAAAATAGCGGCATTGACTTCTTTACAGCGATAGATGGTAATAAAGCAAATCATTGGCTTAATACATTGGTATTAAATTCAAGAGAAGTTCGCGATGAGTTCTTAAAATTTACTAATAAAAATGATGTCATGACGCGTCCAATATGGACTCTAATGTCAAAACTACCAATGTTCAAAGACTGCCAGACAGATGGACTAAAAAACTCAATATGGCTAGAGGATCGAGTTGTAAACATTCCATCTAGTGTTCCTGATGGAGTCTTAAAAAAAATGGAAAAATAATTATTACTATGAATATATTAAAACTAATTGGTAGAACAGCTCCGCTCTTTGATAGTGATATTTTAAGCCGGAGGAAAGAATTAGAGGCCTTAGTTTCTAATAGCCGTTTTTTGGTTATAGGCGGCGCAGGCTCAATTGGCCAGGCTGTTACACGTGAAATATTTAAGAGGAATCCTCTAACGCTTCATGTCGTTGATATAAGTGAAAACAATATGGTGGAACTAGTAAGAGATATCCGAAGTACTCTCGGTTACATTGATGGTGATTTTCGTACCTTCGCCATCGATTGTGGCAGTAATGAGTACCGAGCACTTATGAATGCTAGTGAAAGGTATGACTACGTTCTTAATCTTTCGGCGCTTAAGCATGTACGAAGTGAAAAAGATCCTTTCACATTGATGCGGCTTATTGAAGTCAACATCCTTAATACCATTAAGACAGTTCAAATGGCTAAGTTGCAGGGCGCCAAGAAGTATTTTTGTGTATCAACTGATAAAGCAGCAAATCCAGTGAATATGATGGGTGCAAGTAAGCGCATCATGGAAATGTTTCTGATGCGTGAAAGTGAATCCATAGAAATTTCAACTGCTAGATTTGCTAATGTTGCGTTTTCGGATGGTTCACTTTTACATGGGTTTAACCAACGTTTTGCTAAACAACAGCCCATTTCAGCTCCAAATGATGTTACACGTTATTTTGTAACTCCTCAGGAATCTGGAGAACTCTGTCTTATGTCATGTTTACTTGGCGAGAACCGAGACATCTTTTTTCCAAAGTTAAGTGAACAGCTTCATTTGACTACTTTTTCAACCATTGCCGAGCGCTACATAGAAAATCTTGGGTACGAACCTTATCATTGCTCTACTGAGGAGGAGGCAAGAGATCGATCTGGTGAATTAATTGCTTCTAAGCGCTGGCCGTGTTATTTCTTTAAATCAGACACCTCAGGCGAAAAAGATTTTGAAGAATTTTTTACAGATAAAGAAATTTTGGACATGGATCAATTTAAGAATTTAGGAGTGATTAAAAATGAAGCCAACTTCAGCTCTAATATGCTGGATAATTTCTTAGAAGTGATCCATGACCTTCGCGCTCAAACAGTTTGGGAAAAGGCACCAATAGTTGATCTAT
>MDTG01157674.1_pt1 | contig 21203 bp, 12 predicted proteins | sample 811421 | NCBI WGS metagenome assembly MDTG01 (sample SAMN05326645, study PRJNA326480) | marine metagenome | isolation source: seawater | place: Pacific Ocean: South East | collected 2011 | reverse complement strand
GGATGGTGCGCCGGCGGCCCGGGGTTGCGCGCTCCCGGCTGCTCCGGACGCCTCGTCGCCGCCATCGGTGCCGCCGCCGCAGGCCGCAACGGCCAGGGCGACGAAGGCCGCGGCAATCGGCTTGGTCAGTTTCATGTCCATCGTCCTGGTCATGGTGGTGCTACAGGGCCGGTCCCTTGCGCTTCAGCGCCGCCTGGCGCAGCGCCTGTTCATGCTCATCGAGGGCCGCATTGGCCATCTGCTGAGTGGCGTAGCGGGTCGACCCGATGGCCATGACGCCCTCGGTCAGCAGCGTGCGGAAGTGCGAGGTACCCTGACCGTGGGGCGTCACGTGGACGCCGAGGCTGCGGCCCGCGTCGACGTGCTCCTGGCCGGCGAAGCGGAAGCTGATGCCGTCGTCGTTCATCTGCAGCACGTTCTTCGGCATGTCCGGGCCGACGGTCGGAAACATGGGCGAGCGGTAGGCGGCGCTGGTACGGCGTCCGGTGACCTCGGAGCTGCCGACCCATCGCCGGAACTGGCTGGCGTTCAGCGGTGGCGCGCCGTACTGCCACAGCAGCGTGCGACCCTCGCTGCTGGCGCGGGTGGGCTCCCCGTACTTGTCCCGGATCGAGGCCAGCAGAACGTCCGGCGCGAGGCCGTCGTTGGAGACGTAGCGGATGTCGCGCTCGACGTACTGAACGACGTGCGCTGCGGGCGGCGACGCGAACACCACCACCAGCTTCTCGATGGGCTCGCCGTTGCGGTATCCCCGGACGCTCTGATTCCAGTCTCCCCACACCTCGCTGACATAGCGGTCGACGATCAGCGGCTGACGGTTGCTGTCCTGAATGGTGATCTCGGTGGTGTGCTCCTGTATGGCCAGTCCGGGCTTGTAGGCGCGGATGGCGGCGACCGCTTCGGCCTGGGTCATGCCCAGCCGGATGCCGACCACGTCCGGTCCGGCGCCGCCGGCGGCCGGGGCGGGACCCGGGCCAGTCGGCGCGGGGGTCGGAGCGGCGCCGGTGGCGGCTGAAGCGAGTACCCGCTCGACGACCCGGGCCATGTGCGCTTGATCGTAACCGCCCGACGCGAACACGGCGTCTCCCTCCCGCCAGATCAGGGTCGGCGAGATCAGGTTGCCGGACATGACGCCGTTGGCGCGCAGGGTGGGTTCGACGACGGCATCGAGCGGCTTCATGATGGCATTGAAGTCCGCGACGTTGCGGTTGTACTCGGCGGCGGCGAGGCGCGGATCATCCGCCAGGGGAGCGGCCTTGGTGCCGTCCATGAACGCCCGGTAGTCCGCGGCGTCGCGGCTGCGGGCGAGCGCCGTCATCTCGTTGGCGGACCTCCGGCTGACGGCGTAGAACATGTGCCGGAGCTGCACGCCCTCGAGTTGGCCGGTCCAGTCCCGATACAGGGCCTGGCTGTGCGGGCATTCCGAGAACTCGAAGGTGAAGACGGGCGCGCCCTGGCCGTCGGCGGCGTAGGGCATGGACTCGAGGGTGCGCCACAGCGCGTCGGCGCCCTGGCGGATCTGCACGATGTCATCGTCGCCGGCCCGCGCCGGCGCCGCGAGCAGCATGGCCGTGATCAGTGGCAGAACTGCCCGGACGGCGCCGCTGACTTCCGATGATGCCAGACCTTTCACGCCAGCCTCCCCGTTCTCCCGTGTCCGGAAAATTCTGGAAGAAGGGCCGGGTCTCTCGAACCTCCCGTTTGGGAGGATTCAGGGTGCCGGTGGCAGATGAATCTCGGACTTCGTGGCGAGCAGCAGGCGCACCAGATCGGCCTGCCGGTGGGTGTCGGTCTTGGCGAAGAGCTGCTTGAGGTACCAGCGGCTGGTCTCGTAGCTGAGGCCCGCAGCCGCGCCGGCCCCGCGAAGGTCGAAGCCCTGCAGGAGCCCCCGCGCGAGCTGGAGCTCGACCGGTGTGAACGCGAACCGGTCCACCAGCAGCCGCAGCCGCTCGTCGAAGGCGCGCTCCGGGCAGGTCAGAAACAGCAGCCGGCCGCCGTCGGAGGCGGCCATGCTGGTCAGCGCCAGTGCTACCGGTGCGGGTACCGCCGGAGGTGCCAGCGTGACGGTGGCGGCGCTGCTCTGTCCGCGGCCGGTCAGCAGGGAGCGGATGCGGGCATCCGCCCGGCCATCCAGCGCCTGGAGTCTGCCCTCGTGCACGCTCAGGCCGCTACGGCCGTCCGCGAGATCCCGGGCGAACCGGTTCATCTCCAGCACGGTTCCGCCTGCATCCAGCATCATCACCCCGAAGTCGAGATGATCGAGCGCGCGCAGCGACAGATGCGCGAGAGTTCGGGCGAGACGATAGTGTCCGGCGATGTCGAGCAGCAGCCGGAACTGGTCGCACAGGGATTGAAAACGCGTCAACTCGGCGTGCCGGTAGGCGCCGGACGCGCCGTCCCGGTACATGGTCAGCTTGATGTAGCCCCCGGCATCCCGGTCGACCACCATGCCCATCGAATGGCGATAGCCCTGCGGCACGATCCAGTCCTGGAAATATCCGGAGCGGCGGAGCACATGCCGGTCCCCGGTGAGGCGCTGCAGCGCCGGTTCCGTGCGGACGACGCCCGGTTTCCAGAAGCGGCCGGCCTGCACCCAGGGATTGTCCAGGCGGCTGTAGTGGGACTTGTAGGACTCGATGAACCGGTCGCCGATACCAAGCACGGCGGTTTCCTTGAAGGAAACCGTGTCGAGACTCTGGCCATACAGCGCGATGGCGGGAGAGCGGAACTCGGCGGCGACATGGCGGGCCACGGCGTGCCACGAGCGCCCGTCCAGCGCGGCATCGCGGATGCTGCCGATGAGGTCGTGCCAGCCGGGGGACGACATGTGATGGTCCGCCGCAGTCGGTTGACAAGCGAGTGTACGACCATTGGTGCGATCTGAGAAGCTCGGGTCGAGCGGAGGCAGATTCAGTTCAAACGCAGAAAGACGCGTAAAGACGCCGAATGAATCAGCGATTTCCGTATGGCCGCAGACCATGACTGTATATAATTACAGTACTGTTCGAGGCCATCAGGGAGACGCGCCATGACTGCCAAGAATGCATCTACGCCTGCCGCTCGCCAGCCTTCCATCGAAGATCTCGACGCTGCCATCTGCAGGATGAGTCGTGACATCAACGTCGCTCAGTACCGTCTGCTGCTGCTCATCCGCGAGTTCGACGACCGTTTCGGCTGGGCGAAATGGAGCTTCCGGAGCTGCGCAGAGTGGCTCGCCTGGCGCTGCGGCATCACGCTGTCCGCCGCGCGCGAGAAGGTCCGGACGGCCCAGGCGCTGCGCGGACTGCCGCAGATCTCCGGGGCGTTCGCCGATGGCCGCCTCTCCTATTCGAAGGTCCGCGCGCTGACCCGCGCGGCAGACCGGCACAACGAGGATCTGCTGCTGGCCTACGCACTCTCGGCCACTGCGACCCAGGTGGAGGAGCGCTGCCGGCAGATGCGCAACGTCGAGCCGGCCGCCACGGAACGGGCTCAGCGGAGCTGGAGGCGCCGCTCGCTGTCCGCCTGGCGCAATGCCGAGCGCGGCACCATGACGATCAGCATCGAGGTGCCCATCGAGTCCGGCGAGATCGTCACCGGGGCCATCGATCGCGCGATCGAGGCCGGGGAGGGCGCGTCGGGGCCCGAGTTCGAGGAAGCGAGCTGGCATACCCAGCAGGCGGACGCCCTGGTCGCCGTGGCCCGGGCGTATCTCGATGGCGGTAGTCGGCAAGACGTTTCCGCTTCATCGACGGCGGACCACTATCAGGTGGTCGTCCATGTCGACGAGGCCGCACTGCGGGGCGGTGAAGGACGTTCGGACCTGCCGATCGAGACGGTGAAGCGTCTCGCCTGCGACGGCAGTCTGGTGGCGGTGGTCGAAAACGCCGCAGGCGAGCCGCTCAGCATCGGCCGAAAGCGGCGGAGCGTGCCGCCGGCGATCCGACGGGCTTTGTGGTCCCGGGATCGGGGCTGTTCGTTTCCGGGCTGCTGCAATCGGCGATTCGTTGATGCGCACCACGTGCGGCACTGGAGCGAAGGCGGTGAAACCAGCCTCGCGAACCTGGTGCTGCTGTGCAGCCATCATCACCGGCTGGTGCACGAAGGCGGCTATGGCATCCGCCGCGACGCGGAGGGGCAGATCTATTTCCGGCGTGCGGACGGCCGGGTGATCCCGCGCTGCGGGTACGATCCGGAGGATGCGCGGCCGGATCCGACAGATCTCGAGAACACCTCCGCGGAGGGATGGCTGGCGGATCTGGTCAGGCGGCGTCATCCCTCCGCGGAGGTGCGGGAGTCCGGAAATCGGTACCTGCTCGGAAAGTCGGGCGATGGGTATTGACCCACAAGCAGTCACCACCTGACCTCGTCTGCCTCATCCGCAACCAGTTCGAATTCCTTCAGCCACCGTCAATTGGCGTGGGCGCCGGCTGGCAGATTGGTGGAATGCCTTCAGCCGTGCTTACAAACTCCCGACAGATTCGCCAGGTGCGGAGCGTAAGGTCAGCAGGTGTCGTCAGGTGTCCCAGGAGGGGGGCCAGATGAGCAAGCCAGTCCACATGCCTCGTGCCAATCGAAGATTCGGCTCTTGAATTCCCACCGGCAGCTTTCCGCCACGTCAATAGCGTCCATCCGCCTCTCGACCACCATTCAACAATTTCGGGACCTTCGGGTCCTGCCTGAAATCGGCCGACCCGCCGGACCTTGAGGTCCAGTTCCTTGTGCACTGGAGGTTCCGTCCGTCGTCCGGTCAGGATGGAGCAATCACGTGAAGCTGAGTTGGTACTCCCTGGCGGCGGTGCTGCTCGTCGGTGGGAATAGCGTGGCGCTGCGCGGGTTGGCGCAGTCCACCGACGAATTGGAAGGAAGTGCGTTCATCGACGCAGGACCCACTCTCGAGTGGGCAATGACGTACGAAGCGCAGATGCAGGCGGCTGAGGCATATGTCGCGTGCCTGAGATCTGCTGAGGCGTCCAACTGGTTCGGCGCAGCCGATTTCAAACCGTGCGATGAAGCTCGAGAAGATTACGCGTCATACCTTGCAGACGACATCGTGGATGAAGTCGTGGGATGCCTCGAGGTCGGCACGGTCGGGGCAGCGCGAACGGCGGATAGGCCTTGCGAGAGGTTGCGGGAGCGATTCGCGGCAAGCTATGCGGAGAGGGGAGACGCGCTATGATGCGCCGCCCCGCACTCGTATGTGCCTGGCTGCTACTCGGACTCTCGTGGTGCGTTCAAGCCGCCACGATTTCCGGTCCGACGACCAGCACCACGGGCACGTTCACACTGACCTGGCCGTCAGGGTACCACCTCCGGACCGAGTACGGGTCGTGGCAGTTCTCTGGCACGACGTCCCAAGCGTTCACCAACTTGCCGTCTGGAGAGTACCGGTTCCGATTGCACACCTGCTACCAGGAGTCTGAGCCAGGTGGACCCACGCTGACGTTCTGCCCCTATGATTCGGCCAGCCTCAAGGTCGTGGTGGTAACGCGCGATGCCGAACCCGCCATCGTGTCGACGAGCGCGGCCGGCACAACCGCATATCGCGCCGATGTCAGCCTGCGAGGATCGGCCACCATCGAGGTGCCGATTCAGGTGCTGCCGGGAATCAACGGGTTTGCGCCATCGTTGTCACTCCGCTATGACAGCGCGCGCAGCGGAGACGTGACCGACTTCTACACCGCCGAGGACACGCTGGGCTACGGCTGGCACCTGGCTGGCTCTTCCGTGATAACCCGCTGCCGCGGTGGATTGAGTGGCGCTCCGAAGCCTCTTCTGGATACCGGCGACCGGTTGTGTCTGGACGGCCAGCCGTTGAAGCTGATTTCGGGTAGCTACTGGTCCAGCGGCGCCGAATACCGGACCGAGGCTCAGTCATTCGTCAAGGTCATCAACATGGGCACCTGGTTCGAGGTGTGGCATCCGGATGGGCGGGTTGCCCGGTACGGCGACACCACCGACAGCCAGGTCATTGCCTCCGGTCGATTCCAGCAGGTGTCGGCGTGGGCCGGCGCCAGGCCCACCTACCTCTGGGCAGTCCGGCAGGTGACCAATGGCTTCGGCGACACCATGACGTACGCGTACGATCGCTTCGACCCCTACGGCATGGTTCAACTGAAGTCGATCAGCTATGGCGGCGCCACCGTCGAGCTCAAGTACGGGCCGCGAGCAGATCTCGCGAACGTGCAGATCGGGCCTGCCGTCACGTACATCTGGCGCCAGGCGTATCTGCACACGATTCGAGTGAAGATGAATGGCGTCAACGTCCGCGAGTACCGGCTGGACAGCAATCTGAACGGTGGGCGGATGCGGCTGGAACGGATTCAGGAGTGCGGCTACGACATCGGCGGGACGACCGCGACGTGTCTCAACCCGCTAACCGTCGCATGGACTGCCATATCGGGTGCAGCCAGCCCCATTTCCGTAACGACGTTTACCGATGGGCTTGGCGCGATCACGCAGTTCCTCTACACGGCCATCACCACGTCGTCGAACCCGACCAGCTACGCCGAAGCGCCGTTCGGCAGCACGATTGCGGTGGCGAACACCGGCGCTCGAGCGATCGCCGTCGTCTCGGAGATCAGGCGCTCGGATGGACTCACGTCCGCCGGACGCCGCAGCACCACCTTTGCCTATAAGGGGCTGGCCTACGCCAGCACGCTCAACCGTGGGTTCCTGGGGTTCTACGAGGTCCGCGCTCGGGATTTGCAGAGTGGCGTCTACACCTACACCCAGACGCGACTGGATTTCCCGCTGGCTGGTGTCGTCAGTCAGCGCCGCCAGTTCACTGGAGGGTAGTGCACCCTTCTTTCTGTAATTTTGATTAACTGTTCCGGGCGGATGTAGTGCCGAGCCACCCGGTTATCCTTTCGAACGCGAATTTGGCGATTTGCAGACGAGAGGAGACCCGGAATGGCTCAGCACAGAGAGAATAAATCTGTTGAAGACGCGGTGGAACTGCTCAAGGAGAACGGCTTCGATGGGCTCGCGGAGGCGGTCAGCGTGCTGCTGAACGCGGCGATGTTGTCGGAGCGCTCGGAGTACCTGGGCGCGGCGCCCTACGAGCGCAGCGCGAACCGCGTGGGTTACGCCAACGGTTTCAAGGACAAGACGGTCAAGAGCCGGCTGGGCGAGCTGCAGCTGAAGGTCCCGCAGACCCGCGAGGGGGCGTTCTACCCGCAGAGCCTCGAGAAGGGCCTGCGCTCGGAGCGAGCGCTGCTGCTGGCGATCGCGGAGATGTACGTGCAGGGCGTGTCGACGCGGCGGGTGAAGAAGATCGTCGAGGAGCTGTGCGGCATGGATGTCAGCTCTACCCAGGTCTCCCGGGCGGCGGCCGAGCTCGACGAACTGCTCGAGGCCTGGCGCAGCCGGGAGCTTGGGGCCTACAACTACATCGTGCTGGACGCCCAGTACGAGAAGGTCCGCCAAGGTGGCCAGGTGCTTGATGCCGCCGTGCTGATCGCCTGCGGCGTCGGCGCTGATGGCCGGCGCGATGTCCTGGGCTGCTCGGTGTCGCTGTCTGAGGCCGAGGTGCACTGGAGAGCGTTCCTATCGAACCTGAAGGACCGTGGCTTGCACGGTATCGAGCTGATCGTCAGCGACGCCCACGAGGGGCTCCAGGCGGCGCGCAAGGCCGTGTTCCCGAGCGTGCCCTGGCAGCGGTGCCAGTTCCATCTCCAGCAGAACGCGGGCCAGTACGTTCCCGCGGTCGCCATGCGCGCGCCTGTAGCCGCCGACATCCGAGCGATCCTCAACGCGCCCGACCAGGAGGAAGCAGAGCACCTGCTTGGCAAGTTCCTGGATCGCTACGCCAAGAAGGCGCCGAAGCTCGCGAAGTGGGCGGAGGAAGCGTTGCCGCAGGGCTTCACTGTGTTCACCTTCCCGGCGACCCACCGCCGACGGCTGCGCACGACGAACCTGGTGGAGCGGCTGAATGAAGAGATCCGACGACGGACACGGGTGGCGAGGCTCTTCCCGAACGAAGCCTCCTGCCTGCGCTTGGTGACCGCCGTCATCATGGAGATCGCCGACGACTGGCAGACCGCGGAGAAGCGCTATCTGGTGTTCGGCGAGTAGCGAGGCGTCGAAAGGATTTCGAAATTACAGAAGAAGTGTTGCTCAATCCACTGGAGCCTTCGGGTCCGGGACGGAGCTCGCTCGGGAAGAGCTTGCCTATGGCGTGAAGAGTCAGTCTGGGGGTGTTCAATACGTCTATCCGTTGCGGTCGACACAGTGGGTTTTCGAAGGTGCGGCGGTGGTCGGGGGTTCGGAGACCCATTTCACGCCGTGCTTCCGGGTGCTTGCTGGAGATACGTGCCCGGGAACGGGCACGGAGGGTGAGGCGCCCACCCAGATGGTCTCCACGGCCGTCTCCGGCACGGCGGTTGCCAACCCGTCATTCACGCCGGCTGCCTGGGGAGACGTGCCGGACCGTGCGATTTCCGGGACCCGATCTGACGACGACGCAGAAGGTCAACTTGACCAATACCACTTCCCCCTGGGTAGTCGGTGCGCCGACCAAAATCATCGTGACCAGCACGGCGGCAGGAGAATCCGCCAGAACCGTCACGAACACGTTCAGCTACCGGAGCAGTACGCTCGAACCGCTGACGCTGAATCGGCTGCCCGGAGACGCGACGCTCGACCTCCTGGTGACCCGAACCTTCACGGGCAACAATCTGGTGAGCGAGACGACCAGCGGTTCGGGTATCTCGAGCCGGACGATGGACTACGGGGCGCCCTATGTCGATGACCGTTATCCGTCCAGCATCGCCAATGAGCTCGATCAACTGACGTATCTGGGCTACGACCTGCGCTTCGGCGCGGTGGACCAGGCCACCGACCCCGACGGGAATCTGACGACGGCCGAGTACGATCCCTTCGGCCGGGTCGTGCGTGTCGTTGCGCAGGACGGTACCGAGACCCAGTTGGCGTACGAACGCTGCGGCGTCGTCGCCTGCACAGCCGTGAGCGGGGCAGTCGCGGCAGTCAAGATCACGACCACCGTCTTCAACGGCATTCAAGTTGCGCCGGAGCGCGTCCGGTATCTCGACGTGCTGGGCCGCGAGGTGCTCACCGAAGTCGAGGCGCTGGACGGCACCGACGGCTGGCGCCGCCAGAGGAAGGTATTCAACAACAGAGGCCTGGTGCAGTACGCGTCCAAGCCCTACTTTTCCACTCAGACCACGCCGACGTGCTCAGGAGCCAGCAGCAACTGCACCTGGTTCACCTACGACGTACGCGACCGCGTCACGCGGGTGGATAGGCCTGATCTCGGCTTCACCACGACCGCGTATGCCGGGGCGACCGGCAGCGTGACCGTGACGGCCACCGAAACCATCAAGACCCCTGGTGGCGCAGATGTCACACGTGCGAAACGGACGGTGTTCAACGTTCTCGGTCAGCTCACACAGACCATCGACGCGTATGGTACCGGGAGCGCCGTGACGACGCTGTACGACTACGACTCGCACGGCAACCTGGACTCCGTCAACGTCGGTGGCGTGCAGATGGCCACCATGGCCTACAACCTCGCCGGCCACCGCACCAGCTTGACTGACGCCAACACCGGCACCTGGACGTTCACGTTCGATACGCTGGGCAACCTCACCCGAACCGTCGATGCCAAAGGCCAGGACACCCGGTTTTCCTACGACCTGCTCAGGCGCTTGACGCAGCGGCTGGACCTGTACGGCACCGGCGGCCAGATCACCAATACCTGGAACTGGGACGCGCTCAACGGCACAGGCCAACTCGAATCCCGCAGCAGCCCGGGATTCACCGAGACCTACGCTTACCGGGTGGCCGACGGCAAGCTGCAATCGGTGGTCACCACCATCAACGTTACCGGGGTACATAGCGGCAACTACACGCGCACATTCGGCTACGATACCCAGGGCCGCCTGTCCACGGTTGCCTATCCCAGTGGTAGCACCTTCACCTACGGCTACAACGGATCAGGCTATCTTGCCGAGCTTCGCAACGGCAGCACGGTACTCGAGGAAGTGCTGGACACGGATGCCTTCGGCAGTCCGACGGAGACGGCGTTTGCCAATGGTCTTACCACCGTCCGAGGTTACGACCCTTCCACTGGCCGGATCACGTCGATCGAGACCGGGCCCGTAGGGCTGCCGACCGGCATCCAGGATCTGGAGTACCAGTGGCGTACCAACAGCACGCTGTACCGGCGGATCGATCAGCGGGGTACCGGGGGCACGACGGACGACTACACCGATACGTTCGCCTACGACGTCCTGGAACGGTTGACGTCTCAGGTGACTTCGGTAGGCGCCAGCCGCACGCTGTCGTTCGCCTACAGCAGCTGGGGAAACCTGACCGGCAAGACCAGCAACGTCGGCGCCGATCTCGATGTGACGGGGTATACGTATGGAACCGCCGGCAAGCCCCATCGGCTGACGGCGGTGACCATTGGCGGGGTTTCGAACGCGCTGAGCTACGACGCCAACGGCAACACCACCACCTACGACGCCGCCTCGGGCAACGATACGTTCCTGGTGTATGACGGCCAGAACCGGGTCACGCGGATCACGGTGGGCGCGAGCTCCGGAACTGCGACACCAGCGGCACGCGACGAGTTCTGGTACGACCCCGACGGCCAGCGCTTCCTGGGCCGTGAGTCGTGGGACGAGGCCGGGGTGCAGAAGCAGGCGCGGACGGTCTATCTCGCGAACTTCGAGGAAGTGATTCCGGCTTCCGGCAGCGCCTTCAACCTGGTGCAGCGCACGGACGTTTCTGCGACCGTACGCCACATCCGCACCCGCACCACGGGCGGGAGCATCGCGACACGGTTCGAGTACGTCTACCGGGACCACCTCGGATCGGTGGACGTGGTGACGAACAGTTCGGGGTCGAAGCTCGAGAAGAAGCTGTCGTTCGACCCCTTCGGTGGCCGGCGTGAGGAGACCTGGGGGTCGGACATCCTGGCGGCTTCCATGGCCACGATCCTCGCCAAGGAAGACGAGCGCTATGCGCGTGGATTCACCGACCACGAGATGCTGAACCGGACCGGGTTCGTGCACATGAACGGGCGGGTGTACGACCCGCGGCTGGGGCGGTTCGTGTCCCCCGATCCGATCGTGCAGTTCCCGACGTTCAGTCAGAGCTACAACCGCTACTCGTATGTGCTGAACAGTCCGCTGTCCTATACCGATCCCAGTGGTTTCAAATCCACGGACGTGGGATCGAAGTGTGAGGAGTGTGTCGGGAATGCCATTGGTGTGATCGGAGCCGTCGTCGCGGTCGTGACGGGATCACCGGTCATTGGCGCCGTGGTCTCCACTGTTCTGACGTGGATGAGCAACACATCCGGCGAGAGCGCGGGGTCGATCACGACCATCTATGTGCTCGGGCCACCGCCACCCGGAGGTGGAGGCAGTGGAGAAACCGGCGGGAACGGTGAGGCGGCCTATGGCGTCGGCCGTGCGCTGGCCGAAGGTGACAGCAGGTCAGCGTCGGCGGAGGTTGTTGACGACAAGTGGGCTGGGGTTGCAAATGGCGCGAACGGTACGCTTGATCGCGCCGGCGAAATAGCTTGGGATATCCTGGTGACGCTCGATACCGGTGCGTCCTACGTAAACAAGTATGTGCTTGGGGTTGAGCTCAACGACTACTCCGACCTGACCGCGGCGGCGCCGTTGGCAGCTATGGCTCTCTTGCCCGGAGGGAGGGCCGCGGGGGCATTCAGCCGAATACTTACTGCTACGCCTCGGCAACTGCAGAAGGGCTTCGCCAAGCATGGGGCCGATTTCGGGCTAGCCGGCGATTGGAATCCAGGCAGGGCAGCGGACTTTAGTCGGGCCGTGAACCGGCACATCAACGACCCAGGCGTTCAGGCTGTCAGTGGAACGTACCGCGGACAGGCTGTGACTCACTATGTGAATCCTCGAACGGGTCTGAATGTAGTAGCCGGCCCATCGGGGAACTACATCAGTGGGTGGCAGCTCAGCAGTGAACAGCTGCGGAGTGTGCTTTCAAGCGGACGCCTTTTCTAGTGAGGGCAATGTATGTCGAAGAACGCGATCGCTCTTGAAGTCAGTCAGGATGAAGCCTTAGTGCTCTTTGAGTGGCTCGCTGAACTCGACTCCAACAACAGCGGGCCTGCAGATGGATCAGCGGAGCAAAAGGTACTGTGGAAACTGGAAGGCCAGCTTGAGAGGCTGTTGGTCGAGCCGCTCGAATCGGACTATCAGCAACTCGTAGAGGAAGCGAGGAGGAACGTCTTGGCGACGAGCTGACGGGACGCCAATCCCCAGCACCTCCACGCACGTCGGGCTAGTCTTCAGGTTTCACTAGCCGATGATCTCTCTGAGGGTCATTGCCAAGGCTTCGGGATTGTTGGCACTGAGCTTTCCGAGCTTCCGTCGTACGAGCCGCTGTGACCTTGACCGTACCCCCGAAACTCGAGCCAGTCGGGATGCGGGAATTCCTGGTACCGCGAAAGTCAGGAAGTCCTGAGATAAACCGGGATGAAGAAGAAGCACGAGGCTGGCGCCTCGATGCCGGATCCGTCGAGGAGGCACGGGATTGCCGAGAACAGGAGTTACTGTTGGAAGCCGAGATTCGGCGGCATGGAAGTCTCTGATGCCAAGCAACTGCGCGAGCTTCGGCGGGAGAATGCAATCTCGAGAAGCTACTGGCCGAGGCCGATCTAGACAAGGCTGCGCTGAAGGAACTGGTCGAGGGAAGGCGGTAACGGCCGCGCAGCGGCGCCCGGCCGTGTCTGCACTCGAGGCAGCCTGATAGGCTCAAATTCCCACATCAGGACTGGTTCTATTTAGTCGAGGTGCAAGGTCGAACTTCCGCCTCGAAGTCTCCGCCTCCATTCCCATATGCATAGGGGTTCCCCCAGCCTTTTTCGACTCTGCCGAATTGGTTCGTCGATAGGGCTAGTCATGGTTTTCTTCCAAGGAACCCCATGCAAAGTATCGCCTTACTCCCAGCTCAACGCCCCGCCGGTCTGATACTCCGTCACCCGGGTCTCGAAGAAGTTCTTCTCCTTCTTGAGATCCATGATCTCGCTCATCCACGGGAACGGGTTCTTCACGCCGGGGAATTGCTCGGACAGGCCGATCTGCGCCAGCCGTCGGTTGGCGATAAACTGGAGGTACTCGGCCATCGTATTGGCGTTCATGCCCAGCACGCCGCGGGGCATGGTGTCCCGGGCGTACTCGATCTCGAGCTGGGTGCCCTCGAGGATCATGCGCCGGGCCAGGTTCTGCATCTCGTCGTCCCACAGGTGCGGGTTTTCCAGCTTGATCTGGTTGATCACGTCGATGCCGAAGTTCACGTGCATCGACTCGTCACGCAGGATGTACTGGAACTGCTCCGAGGTGCCGGTCATCTTGTTGCGGCGGCCCATCGAGAGGATCTGGGTGAAGCCGCAGTAGAAGAAGATGCCCTCGAGCACGCAGTAGTAGGCGATCAGGTTCTTCAGCAGCGCGCGGTCGGCTTCCGGCGTGCCGGTACGGAACGTCGGGTCCGAGATGTCGCTGGTGTACTTGAGCCCCCAGGAGGCCTTGCGGGCCACCGCGGGAACCTCGTGGTACATGTTGAAGATCTCGCCTTCGTCCATGCCGAGAGACTCGATCACGTACTGGTAGGCGTGGGTGTGAATCGCCTCCTCGAAGGCCTGGCGCAGGATGTACTGGCGGCATTCGGGGTTGGTGATCAGCCGGTAGATGGCCAGCACCAGGTTGTTCGCCACCAGCGAATCCGCCGTGGAGAAGAAGCCCAGGCTGCGCTTCACGATCAGCCGCTCGTCCTGGGTGAGCCCGCCTTCGGACTTCCACAGGGCGATGTCGGCGTTCATGTTCACTTCCTGGGGCATCCAGTGGTTGGCGCAGCCGTCCAGGTATTTCTGCCAGGCCCAGTCGTACTTGAAGGGCACGAGCTGATTGAGGTCCGCCCGGCAGTTGATCATGCGCTTCTGGTCGACGGTGACCCGCTGGTACTCCTCGGCGTTGCCGTCGGTGACCATGGGCGCGTCCAGGTGTGCCAGCACCTCTTCCGCCTGCTGCATGACCTCCGCCTTGGTGGCGTTGGCGGTCACCGCGGGCTCCGGGACCTCGATCGGCTTGTCGAAGGCGGATTCGACCGGATCGGTCTCCGGCGCCAGATTCGCGGCGTCGCCGGTCGGCGAGCGCTCGGCCAGCTCCTCGCGGGCGGTTTCCACGGCGGCGTCGGCGATGGCCGTGTCCTGGGCTGCCGCGGCCGGCTCCGGGGCCGGCGCAGGGGCAGGCTCCGGCGCGGGCTCCGGCGCGCGTTGGGTGGTCTGGCTCTGGGGGGCCTTCGGGGTGTCCTCTTCCTCGTAGTCGTCCCAGCTCAGCATTCGTTCTCTCCTTGAATCCATTTGGCCTCCCGGTCATCGCGGCCGGGAGGCCGCTCCTGCGGCGGTGGGGTTACTGACAGGCCTCGCAGTCCGGGTCGTCGATGGAGCAGGCCAGCGGCACGTCGGCCGGCTTGCTCTCGGCGGTGATGTCCGCCGCGGGGGCGGCGGCCGGGGCCGACGACGACTTGCCGGAGGAGACCGCGTTCAGCTTGCCGCGGTCCACCGTCGACTTCTCGGTGCTGGTGGCGCCCAGGGCACGCAGGTAGTACGTGGTCTTCAGGCCGCGCAGCCAGGCCATGCGGTAGGTCACGTCGAGCTTCTTGCCGTTGGCGCCGGCGATGTAGAGGTTCAGGGACTGGGCCTGGTCGATCCACTTCTGCCGGCGGCTGGCGGATTCCACCAGCCAGCGGGGCTCCACCTCGAAGGCGGTGGCGTAGAGGTGCTTCAGCTCCTCGGGCACGCGCTCGATGTGCTGCAGGCTGCCGTCGTAGTACTTGAGGTCGTTGACCATCACCTTGTCCCACAGGTCGAGGCGCTTCAGGTCCTGGACCATGTAGGGGTTCACCACGGTGAACTCGCCGGACAGGTTCGATTTGACGTACAGGTTCTGGTACGTCGGCTCGATGGACTGCGACACGCCCGTGATGTTGGCGATGGTCGCCGTCGGCGCGATCGCCATCACGTTGGAGTTGCGCATGCCGTTGATCTGCACCTTGGAGCGCAGCTTGTCCCAGTCCAGCGACGTGGACACGTCCACGTCGAGGAACGGCTCGCCGGGCTTCTCCGAGGCGCCGCGCTCCTGCTTCAGCAGCTTGAGCGAATCGATGGGCAGAATGCCCCGGCTCCACAGCGAGCCCGAGAAGGACGGGTAGGAGCCGCGCTCCTTCGCCAGCTTCGACGAGGCGTCGATGGCGTAGTAGCTGATCGCCTCCATGGACTGGTCGGCGAAGGCCACGGCGGCCTCGCTGCCGTAGGCGATGCGCTGCTTGTACAGGGCGTCCTGGAAGCCCATGACGCCCAGGCCCACGGGCCGGTGCTTCATGTTGGAGTTGCGCGCCTGGGGCACCGAGTAGTAGTTGATGTCGATCACGTTGTCGAGCATCCGCACCGCGGTGCGCACCGTCTTCTTGAGCTTCTTCATGTCCAGCTCGCCGTCGACGATGTGGGCGGCCAGATTCACCGAGCCCAGGTTGCACACCGCCACCTCGTCTTTCGAGGTGTTCAGGGTGATCTCCGTGCACAGGTTGGAGCTGTGCACCACGCCCACGTGCTGCTGGGGCGAGCGGACGTTGCAGGCGTCCTTGAAGGTGATCCAGGGGTGGCCCGTCTCGAACAGCATCGACAGCATCTTGCGCCACAGATCCTGAGCGCGGACGCGCTTGAACAGCGGCATCTCGCCGGAGCGGGTCAGCGCCTCGTACTCCTCGTAGCGCTTCTCGAAGGCGCGGCCGTACAGGTCGTGCAGGTCCGGCACCTCGTTGGGCGAGAACAGCGTCCACTCGGCGTCCTCGAACACCCGCTTCATGAACAGGTCCGGAATCCAGTTGGCCGTGTTCATGTCGTGGGTGCGGCGGCGGTCGTCGCCGGTGTTCTTGCGCAGCTCGAGGAACTCCTCGATGTCCAGGTGCCAGGTCTCCAGGTAAGAGCAGACGGCGCCCTTGCGCTTGCCGCCCTGGTTCACGGCCACCGCCGTGTCGTTGACCACCTTCAGGAACGGCACCACGCCCTGGCTCTTGCCGTTGGTGCCCTTGATGTAGGAGCCGAGCGCGCGCACCGGCGTCCAGTCGTTGCCGAGGCCGCCGGCCCACTTGGACAGCAGGGCGTTGTCGCGGATGGCGCTGTAGATGCCGTCGAGGTCGTCGGGCACCGTGGTCAGGAAGCACGACGAGAGCTGCGGCCGCAGGGTGCCGGCGTTGAACAGGGTCGGCGTCGACGACATGTAGTCGAACGAGCTCATCAGGTCGTAGAACTCGATGGCGCGGGCGTTCGGGTTGTCTTCCTGGGCGGCGAGGCCCATGGCCACGCGCATGAAGAACACCTGGGGCAGCTCGAAGCGTACGTTGTCGCTGTGGATGAAGTAGCGGTCGTAGAGCGTCTGCAGGCCCAGGTAGCTGAAGTTGAAGTCGCGCTCGGGCTTGAGCGCCGCGCCCAGCTCGTCGAGGTCGTAGGCATTCAGCTCAGGGGCGAGCAGCTCGAGCTCGATGCCGCGCGCGATGAAGGCCTTGAAGGCGACCGCGTAGACCCGGTCCATCTCCGACTGGGCGGCACGGAAGCCGCTGTCGGCGTTGACGTCGAGAAACTCGAAGGCTTCGCGGCGCAGCTCGTCGAGCAGCAGCCGGGCGGTGACGTAGGTGTAGTTCGGGTCTTCCTCGACCAGGGTGCGGGCACAGATCAGCAGCGCCGTCGAGACGTCCTCCTCGGAGATGCCGTCGTACATGTTGTGCATGGCCTCGCGGATGATCCGCTCGGGCTCGACGTCGGACAGGCCGGCGCAGGCCTCTTCCACCAGGGTGCGGATGCGCGTGACGTCCAGGGGGTGCTTCGTGCCGTCCTTGTGCAGCACCTGGATGCTGCTGTCCGTTTCCGGCGCGGCCGGCTGGGCGGCCCGGGCCTCGGCGCGCAGACGGGCGCGCTCCTCCCGGTACAGCACGTAGTCCCGGGCGACCTTGTGCTCGCCGGAGCGCATCAGCGCCAGCTCGACCTGGTCCTGGATGTCCTCGATGTGGATCGTGCCGCCGGAGGGGAAGCGCCGCTTGAAGGTCGCGCTCACCTGCTCGGTCAGCTCGGTCACCAGCTCCCGGATGCGCGGCGAGGCCGCGGCGGTGCCGCCCTCGACGGCCAGGAACGCCTTGGTCATGGCGACGGCGATCTTGTCGTCGGTGTACGGCACCACCGTGCCGTTGCGCTTGATGACCTTGAGCTGCCCCGGTGCGGTCGCCGCGATGGACGGCGACAGCGGCTCCGCCGTTCCCTGGCGGTCGCGTCCGGCGTCGTCGTCGCTCGACCGTTCGCTGTAGGTGCTCTCCGTGATGTCCGTCTGCATAGGTCGATGTGCCCCCTTTGGCTCGATCTGTCGTTCTGTCGTGTGTGCTCCGAATCCATCGGTCCGGGAGCGTCCTGCCGGAAGCGCCGGGAACGGGCTCTCGCGTGCCTCGGCACACAAGATGTTGTGTTCTCCGACGATTGGCCCAAGGCGTGCCGGTGGCTCGCCAACGGTGCTTCCGAGGCCCCTTCGGGGCCGATGCTCCCCTCCCGGCCGCGTTTCTGCGGCCTCGTTCAGTTCCAGTGCCCGACCCGGTCCCCCTCAGGTGCCGGACGAGCCCGTTCCGGCGCTGGCCCGTCCACGGCAAACCCGCGTCACGCCTGGCCTGGCGGCGAGGACGGACGTTTCGGGCTGTCTGTTGGACTGGTGCACGGACACGATGCTCGAGTGCTGCGGCTCGTTTCGAGTCGGCTGGCCTGAATTAGTCAGGAAAAGTGCGCAATAGGCTGCGTCGATCGCAACATATTGGGTCTGATTCCTGAATGCACACAAGATACTGCGGTGCCTGGGGGAATGCAACCGAGCAACCGGTGGAAAACCTGTGAGTAACCGCCGTGGCCCGGTGGAGGCGCTGTGGATAACTCCGCCACGGCCCTGCCGGCCGCCGGCGGCAGCGGATGCGCCCCGAACCGCACCACTATATATTGTGTTTCCGCAATCGTCGCCGAACAGGGGGAGACATGGGCCGGATCATGGCCATCGATCAGGGCACGTCCAGCTCGCGGGCGATCGTCTTCGACCTCGACGGCCGGGTGCTCGGCGCGGATCAGCGGGCCTTCGACATGCAGTTTCCGCGCAGTGGCTGGGTGGAGCAGGATCCGGAAGTGCTCTGGCGCACTACCCTGGAGGCCGGCCGCGGCGCGCTGCGGGCGGCGGGCCTGGAGGGCTCGGACATAGCCGCCATCGGCATCACCAATCAACGCGAGACCACCCTGGTCTGGGACCGGGACACGGGCGAATGCGTCCACCCGGCCATCGTCTGGCAGGACCGGCGGACCGCCGGCCGGTGCGAGGCGATGCGCCGTGACGGTCTCGAGGACCTGGTCGCGCGGGAGACGGGACTGGTGATCGACCCGTACTTCTCCGGCACCAAGCTCGCCTGGCTGCTCGACGAGGTCGACGGCGTGCGCCGCCGGGCGGAACGCGGCGAACTGGCCTTCGGCACCGTGGATACCTTCCTGATCTGGCGGCTGACCGGCGGCGCCGTGCATGCCACCGACGCCACCAACGCGTCGCGCACCCTGCTGTTCGACATCGGCCTGCAGGCCTGGAGCGCCGAGCTCACCGAGTATCTGTCGGTGCCGGAGAGCCTGCTTCCCGAGGTGCGCGACAGCGCCGGCGCGTTCGGCCTCGCCCGGGCCGAGTGGTTCGGCGCGGAGATTCCCGTGTTCGGTGTCGCCGGCGACCAGCAGGCCGCGCTCGTCGGCCAGGCCTGCTTCGCGCCGGGCATGAGCAAGAGCACCTACGGCACCGGCTGCTTCGCCATGACCAACACCGGCGAGCGTCAGCTCGAATCCCGTCACCGGCTGCTGTCGACCGTCGCCTACCGGATCGACGGGCGCACCACCTACGCGCTCGAAGGCAGCATCTTCTCGGCCGGCGTCGCGGTGAAGTGGCTGCGCGACGGCCTCGGCCTGATCCGCAGCGCGGCGGAGACCGAGGCCTGTGCGCGGGCTTGTGACGGCGACACCGGCGGCGTGTACCTGGTGCCCGCGTTCACCGGGCTCGGCGCGCCGCACTGGAATCCGGACGCCCGGGGCACGCTGGTTGGGCTGACCCTCGACACCAGCCGGGATCAGCTCGTCACGGCGACGCTCGCCAGCGTCGCCTACCAGACCGAGGAGCTGCTCACCGCGATGGCCGCCGACGGCGCGCCGGTCGAGCGGCTGCGCGTGGACGGCGGCATGGTGGTCAACGACTGGCTCTGCCAGTTTCTCGCCGACGTGGTTCACTGCACCGTCGAACGGCCCGTGATCACCGAGACCACGGCCCTCGGCGCGGCCATCCTGGCGGCGGCCGGAGCCGGCCTGGTCGGCAGCCTCGAGGAGGCTGCCCGGCTCTGGCACCTCGACCAGGAGTTCCGCCCCGGCATGCGGGAGGTCACCCGCCAGCAGCTCCTGAGCGGCTGGAAGCGGGCCGTCGCCAGGGCCCTGTGACCGGGCGGCCGCGCCGGGCCGTTCGCAACCGGGCGGGTTGGGACTGGATTCCCAGGGCGTCATAACATTTCTGTTACAACGCGACACCTGATCGTGAAGCCGGTCACGAACCCTTGCCGATAGAATGCGACCTGGTTCTCATCGAGTGTTCCGCTTGCCCCCGGCCAACGAGATCATCGCCCTGAAGCCTGCGAGGACAGGACTGCTGCTCGGCGCCGTCGCCGTCTACGGCGTGGTGTGCGCTGTCATGGCGGCTCCGGTCGGCCCGTTCGAGGTGAACGGACTGTACGTGTTCCTCGCCGCCTGGGTGCTCGGGATCGGCGCCCTGCTGGTGATCGACCGGCCCGCCGGCCGGTTCGGCGATGGCGGGCTGGCCCTGGTCAAGGCGCTGTGGCTCAACCTCGGTGTGGTCATCTCGTCGCTGTACGTGGCGCCGGAGCTGCGTCTGCTGCTGCTCACCGTCCCGCTGTTCGGCGTCCTCTACGCAGCCCTGCATCTGGCCCGGCGCCAGGTCGCCCTGGTGGCCGTCGTCACCTGGCTCGCCTACGTGGCCGGGGACGCGGCGCTGATCACCGCGGCCGAGGCCCCCGTGCTGGCGGAGGCCCGGCTGCTGCTCGCCTTCACCGTCATGCTGACGGCGATGTTCTTCATGGCCAGCGAGGTCACCGCGCTGCGGCGGGCGTTCGAGCGGCGCCGCCTGCGGCTCGACGCCGCCATGCAGAAGCTCGCCGATCTCGCCATGCGCGACGATCTCACGGGCCTGTACAACCGGCGCTACGTGATGGAGGTGCTGGCCCGCCAGAAGGCGCTGGCCGATCGCGGCCACGTCGGTTTCACGCTGTGCTACTGCGACCTGGATCACTTCAAGCGCATCAACGACCGGTTCGGCCACCAGAGCGGCGACGACGTGCTGCGCCAGTTCGGCAACCTGGCCGAGCAGGCGGTCCGCTCGGTGGATTTCGTCGCCCGGTTCGGCGGCGAGGAGTTCCTGCTGGTGCTGGTGGACGCCGACGCCGAGGAGGCGCGCCGCGTCGCCGGCCGGCTCGGCGATCAGACGCGCGCGCTGACCGTCGATCCGCGACATCCGGACTATCATCTCTCCGTGTCGGTCGGCATTGCCGAATTCCGGCCCGGAGAGTCCATCGAAGATGTGATTCAGCGCGCAGATCGGGCACTTTACCGGGCCAAGACCTCAGGACGAGACCTGGTCATCGTCGGCTGAGAGACGTCGGAGTGACCCGGCAGACCCTCTTGGGTTAATGTCTCCGTCATCGCAGAAGGACGCTGCTCGCTTGAATCGGCGACGTCACACCAGGCAGCCCATATCGTTGTCGGCGCTCGTGCATCCTGCCCAGGGACGGTCCTGGCTGTGTGCCGTGCGCGATTTCTGCGAGCAGGGCATGCTGCTCACCGGCGCCGGCGCCTCCAGATCCCTGACGTCGACGGGCGCCAACCCCAATCGCGGCGACGCCATCGCCGTGCATTTCTCGGTGCCCACGCCCACCGGGCAGAAGCACTTCCGCACCCAGGCCACCATCGCCCGCATGCTCGACAGCGGCAACGGCATCGGCGTGCTGTTCGAGGAGGGGCTGCCGAAGGACGCCTTCGACGCGCTGCTCGAGTTCGGCGTGGCGTCGGGGCTGTCGGCCCGGGACGCGGCGCCGGGGCAGGAGCAGGC
>MDTG01376848.1_pt1 | contig 21204 bp, 22 predicted proteins | sample 811421 | NCBI WGS metagenome assembly MDTG01 (sample SAMN05326645, study PRJNA326480) | marine metagenome | isolation source: seawater | place: Pacific Ocean: South East | collected 2011 | reverse complement strand
TGGCGGAGAGAGAGGGATTCGAACCCTCGATAGTATTGCTACTATACACGCGTTCCAGGCGTGCGCCTTAAACCACTCGGCCACCTCTCCATGAATAAATTATTCCATAGATATTTTTTTACACGATTCTGGTAAATCAGACAACAACATCCATTTACGTATTTTTGTCGAGTTTGACTCAAAAAGCTTGTCTTTCTGCATCCAAAAATCTAATTCACTCCCACAGCCGCTAGAATTATCTACATTTGCCTGATTGACGCATAACTTCGAATCGGTGGGGCAATTCAATCTTACATGGAAATGTTTATAATGCCCAGCCCAAGGACGTATCTTCTTTAACCAATCTGAGTCATCAATTTCTTCCGCCTTGATGCATAGTTTCTTCTTAATTAATGGGTTAACAAAAACCCTAGTTACCATTTCATCTCTTGAAATAATTTTCAGTAAGTCATAATGATAATCTGACCATAGCTCTTCGTTAATCTGCCTTTGATTTGGCGAGAGAACAGACCTCGGTTTGAATGTTTCAAGTTCGTACCTATTCATGATCAAATTAGGTTTTTTTTCAAAATAAATATCCACATCGAGACCAGTCTGATGGCTTTTATGACCATAAGGCATTGGCCCACCTCTTGGCATTGATAGATCACCCAATAGTAGCCCATTACCATGAACTTCAAAAATTTCTTTTGATATTTTTTTTATATAGTTTATTAAATTTGGGTGACCCCAAAATCGATTTCTTGACGGTTTTAGTGCCTCGTAGTGATAACTATGGTTTGGTAAGTATTCAGCGCCCGCTAAACAGCCTCTTGAGTAGGAACCTATACTATTCGCTTCTGAGTTATTTTCGGTCCTTATCTTGTAAAATATCTCACTTGCATATTCTGTTGATAAAACGAGATCCGAATCGATGGAGAAGATTAGAAAAAGTATGGCGAGTCTTGCTGGAAGGCTTTTCATATGCATATATCGAATATTAATAATCAGCCTTGAGTGCGGCAATAAAAGCTTCTTGAGGGATCTCAACTTTTCCATATTTTCTCATTTTCTTCTTACCCTTCTTTTGCTTCTCAAGCAGCTTTCTTTTTCGTGTTACATCACCGCCATAACATTTTGCGGTAACATCTTTTCTTACTGCGGCTATAGTCTCTCTTGCAATAACCTTACCACCAATGGCCGCTTGCAGAGGAATTTTGAATAGATGCCGTGGAATTAGATCTTTTAGTTTTTCTATTATGACCCTTCCCCTATTTTCGGCAACACTTTTATGAACGATCATTGACAACGCATCAACTGACTCCTCATTAACTAAGATTTGCATTTTAACAAGATCTGATGCAGCATAATTTGCTATTGTATAATCAAAACTTGCGTATCCCTTGGAGATAGATTTTAATTTATCGTAAAAATCGAATACAACCTCATTCAGAGGAATCTGATATGTTATTACAGCACGATTACCTGAGAAATTTAATTCTTTTTGCACCCCCCTTCTCTCCTCACAAAGCTTCAATATTGCGCCAAGATATTCCTCGGGCACAATAATTGACGCATCAATCCAAGGCTCTTCTATTTTTGATATTCTCTCTTGAGGTGGCAGATCGACTGGGTTGTGTAGCTCGATAACTTTACCATCTGTAGTATGAACTTTGTAAATTACGCTCGGTGCGGTCGTAACTAGATCAATATTATATTCTCTATCAATTCTTTCACAAATAATCTCGAGATGTAACAGACCTAAAAAACCGCAACGATAGCCCAATCCGAGGGCGGCTGAAGTTTCTTTTTCATACTGAAAACTGGCGTCATTGAGGCTTAACTTCTCTATTGAGTCTCTCAAACTCTCAAAATCTGATGTATCCTGGGGATACAAACCACAAAAAACAACAGGTTGAGATGGCTTGAAACCATCGAGCGGCTCCACATCGAGCGCTTTAGCATCAGTAATAGTATCTCCTACCCTCATATCTGAGACCTGCTTTATGGATGCTGTAAAGAATCCAATCTCACCGGGGCCGAGCTCTTCTTGCATCTTCTGTTTTGGCTGAAAGACACCAATTCTCTCTATCTGATATGTAGCAGAGTTAGACAATAGTTTTACTTTTTGTCCTTTTTTAATCTTTCCATCATAAACTCTTACCAACACAACAACACCTAGGTATGCATCATACCAAGAGTCAACGAGTAAAGCTTTGGTTGCAAGGTTTATATCCCCAGATGGAGGCGGAAGCTTTTCTATTACTTTTTCAAGTAAATCACTAATTCCATAGCCCGTTTTTGCTGAAATTTCAATCGCATCACTTGTATCTAAGCCAATGACATCCTCAATTTGTGCTTTAACCCGTTCTGGATCAGCAGCAGGTAGGTCAACTTTATTTAAAACAACTAAAATTTCATGATTATTGGCAATAGACTGATACACATTTGCTAGTGTCTGCGCTTCAACTCCCTGACTCGCATCAACAACCAATATGGATCCTTCGCAAGCCGCAAGAGATCTATTAACTTCGTAGGCAAAATCTACATGACCCGGTGTATCTATAATATTTAGTGTGAATTCTATATTTTCCTTGCTCTTATATTTTAAGCTGACCGACTGTGCTTTGATTGTTATCCCTCGTTCCCTCTCAAGATCCATTGAGTCAAGAACTTGCTCCATCATTTCTCTTTGTTCAAGTCCACCTGTTATTTGTATTAACCTATCGGCAAGAGTTGATTTACCGTGATCTATATGAGCGATTATTGAAAAATTTCTGATCTTGGATAAATTACGCATGCCATTGGAATTTCTTGAAGGATCCATATTTATGATCTGATTTCAGCTTCAAATTTTTTACCTATTTCAAATATAATCATAGAAGATATCTCTTCAATCTCTGGATCCGTTAATGTTTTTTCATATGGTTGAATTATAACATTAATTCCTATTGATTTCTTATTTTTTGGTATATTTTTCCCAGAATAAATATCAAATACCTTAATATCTTCAATCAGTGTGTTCTTAATTCTTTTTATTGCATGAAGAATTTCTTCAGCTTTTATATCGTTGTTTACTACAAATGCAAAATCACGAGATACTGGCATAAAGTTACTTGTTGAAAATCCAGGTCTTACTTTATACTTAGCTTTTGTTTTTGATGATATTTGATCCATAAATAACTCAAAAGCAAAAATGGGGCATTCTATGTCAAGAGCCTGTAAAATAGTTGGGTGAATCTCACCGAAATAACCTAATACGTTTACAGGACCTTGTCTTATTACGCCAGACTTACCCGGATGATAATATCTAGGGGTATCTTGAGTTATTTTGTAATTATTATCATCGATTCCTTCTGATCTTAAAATTGAAATTATATCCTCCTTTACGTCAAATGAGTCATAATCCCTTGAAATGCCCCTCCAGTCGTTATTACCTCCGTGTGAGATTGCTTTTCCAAGCCGAACTCCTGATGCAATCTCAAACTGATCTTCAGCATTAACTCCATTATAGCAATGACTAACCTCAAATAGAGATATATCTCTTTGACCTTTGTCTAAATTTTTTTTAACTGAAAACAATAAACTAGGCATTAAGAGCTGACGCATTACATTCAGCTCCATTGATATAGGATTTAAAAGCCGTAAATCATCATTAACCTCGTAAAATAGTTTTGCATATTTATCCGAAATAAATGAATATCCAACCGTTTCCATCATTCCCCTGCTTGCCAAAACTCTTTTTGTATTGAATCTCATTTTTTGAGTTCTATTTATTTTCTTTGGTGACACCTCTATGGATTTCTTTAACGGAATTGGCTTTATGTTGTCAGTTCCCTTGATACGCATTACTTCTTCGACAATACAAGCATTCTCTGAAATATCGTGTCTCCAAGTTGGAATAGTGACCTCAATTTTATTATTTTTTTCTGATAATAAAAATCCTAGCCCCGTAAGTATATTATTTATATCAGATTTTTTGAATGAAACGCCAAGTAATCTTGATACTTCATTTACGTTAAAATTTATTTTCTCTTGTTGATTTGGCGCCTTTCCTACCGATTTAATATTCGAGATTTCACCTCCACATATTTCATTTATCATCTCTACAGCCATATCCAAACCGCTATCAATGAACCCTCTGTCTATTCCTCTCTCATTTCTATATCTTGCATCGGAGTTGATATTCAATTCTCTTCCAGTATTTGCAATATTAATTTTATCCCAAATTGCACTTTCAACTAAAACATTTATTGTATTATGATCGCATCCCGTTCTCTTCCCACCAATAATACCCGCGATTGATTCGGGATTATCATTATCTGAGAAAATTGTGTGAGAGCGGCTAAGCTGGTATTCTTTATCATCTAGGGCAAGAATCTTCTCACCAGCTTTTGCTTTTCGGATCTCTAAACCGTAATTAATTTTATCGTAATCAAATACATGCAATGGCCGATTTAAATCATAAGTAAAGTAGTTTGTTACATCAACAAGCGCATTAATTGATCTAAGTCCAATTGCCTCCAACCTGTCCTTTAACCATTTTGGCGAGTCACCATTCTTAACATTTTTAATCAATCTAAAGCTTGCATAAATATTACTCTCAGCGTCCTCATGAACTTTAATTTCTTTTTCAATATCATACTTGCCAATGATCTTTGAAACTTTAAGGGGCTTTAATTTTCCAATCTTAGCTGCACTTAAATCGCGAGCTATACCCCTTACACCTAGGGCATCCGATCTGTTAGGTGTAATTGAAATCTCAATTACAGGGTCTGACTTATTAATTTTTTCATAAATTTTTTCACCGATTTGGGACTTAGGATCTAGCTCCAATATACCGTCATGCTCGTCAGAAAGCCCTAATTCTCGCTCGGAGAGCAGCATCCCACTCGACTTTATGCCTCGTATCTTAGTGGCCTGTAAGGTCATTGACAGCCCTGGAATATATGAGCCTTCAGGAGCAAAAACTGCTTTCATTCCCTTTCTAACATTATTTGCGCCACAAATAACATCCTGTAAGCCACTGATGGTATTTAAAGTACAAATTTTCAGCTTATCAGCATCTGGATGTTTTTTTATATCTGAAACCTCACAGATCGTAAAATCCTGATATATTTCTGAAGGATCAAAAACATCCTCAACTTCGAGACCTATCATATTTAATTTATCACAGATCTCATCCAAGCTAGCTTCTGTGTTTAGATGATCCTTAAGCCATGATAACGTAAATTTCATTCAGATAATCCCCTTGATAAAGAAGGTATATCGAGCGCTCGAAACCCATAGTGCCTTAGCCAGCGCAGATCTGAGTCAAAGAAGGATCTAAGATCTGTCATACCATATTTGAGCATGGCCAAGCGATCTATTCCCAATCCGAATGCAAATCCTTTGTATTTACTTGGATCTAAATTAACATTTCTCAGTACTTGCGGGTGTACCATACCGCTACCTAAAACTTCGAGCCAGTCGCCACCTTCCCCAACAATTAACCGATTTTTATCTTTTTGACACGCAATATCCACTTCGAGTGATGGCTCTGTAAATGGGAAATAGCTTGGTCTGAGTCGCATTTTTATATTATCCACTTCAAAAAAAGCTTTACAAAACTCTTCCAAACACCACTTCAGCTGACCCATATTTGCCTCCTCATCTATCACCAGTCCTTCTACTTGGTGGAACATTGGTGTATGAGTTTGATCAGAGTCGGACCTATATGTCCTACCTGGTGCTATAATTCTTATTGGCGGCTCTTCTAGCATCATTGTTCGTATCTGAACTGGACTTGTATGAGTTCTTAGCAGCCTCGTATTACCATCTTTTCCGGGCAGATAAAAAGTATCGACCATCTGCCTAGCAGGGTGGCTTTCTGGTATATTTAAAGAGTTGAAATTATGATGCTCATCCTCAATATCAGGACCTTCGGCTATACTAAAACCCATGTCTGAAAATATTTCAATGATCTCTTCAGTTACCTGGCTAATTGGGTGAATTTTGCCATTCTCAAGGTTTGTATTGGTTAAAGGAAGAGTGATATCTATTTTGTCTTGACTTATCTTTTTAGCAATCTCTGCTTGCTGCAGAGCAGATTTGCATACTTCAATCTCGTCAGTAACTTGCTTCTTGAGGGCATTTACTTGTTCACCAAAATCTTTACGGACTTCAATTGTTTGTGATGAAATATTTTTTAATAAGGATGTAATTGCGCCTTTCTTTCCTAGTGCTGATACTCTAATACTATCAAGCTGATCCAATGACTTTATGTCATTGATTTCTTTCAATAATCTTTTTTTCAAACTTGAAATATCTGAGAATGTACTCATTAGCAAGGAACCTATCAATTACTATAATAGAAATTTATAACATTTAGATAAATGAATGGTAAATAGATTTTATTTAAGTTCTGCCTGAACCTTGCTCAGTATCTCCATGAAAGCTTGCGGTTCATTTACTGCAAGATCTGCTAGGACCTTTCTGTCTATACTAATTCCAGCTTTGTTTAATCCATGCATGAAAGTTGAATAACGCATTCCATGCTCACGGACCATTGCATTAATGCGCTGAATCCATAGGCCTCTAAAGTCTCTTTTTCTTACTTTTCTGTCTCTGTACGCATATTGCGCTGCTTTCTCAACAGCTTGTTTCGCAACACGGATCGTATTTTTTCTTCGTCCGTAATATCCCTTAGCTTTTGTTAACACTTTAGCGTGTCGAGCATGTGATGTTACGCCTCTTTTTACTCTTGCCATGAATATTATCCTAATTATATGGTAAAAATTGTTTAACAATCTTCTGATCTGGTTCTGCAAGAACTGACATACCCCTCGCATTTCTGATAAATTTATTTGTTCTTTTTATCATCCCATGACGCTTACCAGCTTGGCCACACATTATTTTGCCACTCTTTGTGACTTTAAATCTTTTTTTTGCACCAGATTTTGTTTTTAATTTTGGCATTTTTTAGCTGACTTTTTGAGTAATAATAAACTATGTGACTTTATAGGCTAGGATAAGACTATTTACAACAGAAAAATGAAATATTTAGTTGAGCTGTATTATTTTGGCGCCAATACCATTATGATTTGGCGTCCTTCAAATTTTGGTTCTAGTTCTACTTTTGCGAGATCGTCCGTGTCTTCCTTTATCCGATCGAATAGTTTTACCCCAAGCTCAGAGTGTGACATTTCTCTACCACGGAACATGAGGGATATTTTGACTTTATCTCCGAACTCTATGAACTTCTTCATATTCTTTAACTTTACTTCATAGTCGTGGGTATCAATGTTTGGACGCATCTTTATTTCTTTTACACCAATAACCTTCTGTTTCTTCTTCGCTTCAGCGGCTTTCTTTTGCGATTGATACTTGAATTTACCATAATCCATGATTTTACAAACTGGTAGATCCGTATTTGGTGAAATTTCAACGAGGTCAAGTGAGAATTTTTCTGCTTCTTGCAAACCAATATCTAGTGTTACTTCACCGTAGTTTTCGCTGTTTGGTCCTATAAGTCTAATTTTATTTGCAGCAATTAAATTATTTATTTTATGTGCAGGTTCAGTTTTTTTTCTTGCGAAATCTTCTATTCTTCTAGCTATTGTATATCTCCAGTATTAGTTCTTGTTCAGATTTTAAATATATATAAAATTTTGGACAAATCAAATATTTATTATGAACTAATCAACGCCGACCTCATGCTTTAATATGTGTCTTAGGCCAACTCTGTAATTCGGATATTCTAACTGAAGCATCAACTTTTCTTTTATCTTTGCATTTTCAATAAATTTAGTTTCTGAGTAAAAGCTTCTTGCCATTTCAGATAGGTTAGCATCATCAAAAGGCACAGCCTCTGGAGGTTTTATATTTAATAAATTCGATGCAAACTCAACAACATCTTGGGGCGGTGCGGGCATGTCATCTGATACATTGAATATGTCCGACTCTATATCCGAAATAGATAAATTATAGATAATCCGTGCGATATCCCCAACATGTACCCTATTAAAAATATGCCCCTTTTTAATGATACGCTTCGCTTTACCATTAATCAAATTTCTAATTTGATTTCTGCCAACACCATAGATACCAGATAAGCGAAGTATATTTATTCTCACCCCATATTTTTTGCATAAGTCGGTCCATTGTCTCTCTGCGAATATTCGTTTCCGAGCCCGATCCGACTGCGGATTTAAGGCATACCCTTCATCTACAACAGCACCATTTGCATCTCCATAAACAGCCGTCGTCGAGAGATATATTACTCTTTTAACTGATTTCTTGAGAGCTAAAGACACCTCTTTGTAGTTTGATGCCAATACTTTATCTCCTTGATCACCAGGGGCAATAGATACCAAAAGAATGTTTGAATTCAATATTGATTTACCCAAATTTATTATCTCAGAATCGGGATTATAATGTATGAGATTAATTTTTGACTTTGCTATCTTATTCAAATCACGGGTTGTCCCTTCAGTAATCCAACCCTGTTTTTGAAAATATTCACAAGTATGCGATCCAGTAAACCCAGCACCAAAACAAAATAGTTTATTCATTACCTATCCCCATTCACCGATAACCTCAGGATCGTCCTCATCTAAAATATATATCTTCCGTAACTTTTGAAATTCTTTTTTTGAAATAATTTTTTTAATTGCCCATATAGCAGATGCTCTAATTATGGAGGAGTCATGTTTGATGAATTTTTTAATCTTTATAGCTATTTCTCTTGATCCTGAATTTCCTGCCGCAATAAGAACATTCCGTAAAAACCTATCCTTTCCAATCCTTTTTATTGGAGAGTTATCAAAAAATTTATTAAATAGATCATAGTCAAACTCGAGAAAGAAAGATATATCTGGCAGATTCAACATCTCTTTCGCTTTTAAATGAATATCTCTTGTCTCAGAAGCAAACTTATTCCACGGACAAACCGCGAGACAATCATCACAGCCATATATTCGGTTACCAATTGACTCCCTGTATTCTTCTGGAATATGACCCTTATACTCAATTGTAAGATATGAAATACATTTTCTGGAGTCGAGCTTGTATGGAGAGATGATGGCTTTTGTTGGACAAATATCCATACAAGACGAACAACTTCCACAATGGTCGGGCTCCGAAACTGAGCTCTCCAGCTCGACAGGCAAAAGCAGAACCCCAAGAAAGAACCATGAGCCCAATTTTCGACTGACGAGATTTGAATGTTTTCCTTGCCATCCAATACCTGCTATCTGTGCAATTGGCTTCTCCATTATTGGGGCTGTATCAACAAAAAATCTTGACTCAACTTCATAGTTCTGTAACAGCCAGATGCTTAAATCCTTCAGGCTTTTTTTCATCAATTCGTGATAGTCTACTGCTCTAGCATACACTGATATATTTGCCTTTGACTTTTCTTTAATATTATTTAACGGATTTACCTGTGGGCCATAATTCTTGGATACAACAATGATAGACTTTGCATTTTCCCATAAATTACTTGGGTGTGATCTCCTATCCTTATTTTTCTCGAGCCATACCATCTCCCCATGATATCCATTATTGAGATACTCATCTAGATTGGTTTTCTGATCAGGAACGTTATTAATATCTGTGAAACCAATGTCATCAAAGCCAAGCTCAAGGATTTTTGTTTTTATTTCTTCTCTAATAATGGGCCTCATCCTTTTCTTTAGAAATCAGGATTTGAGTAATGGTTAGGTGGTTGAAATCCCGCAATCCGATCATCTAATATTGTAGAAAATGACGGTCTTGACTTAATTCTTGCATACCAGTTTCGAACTTCTGACCATTTATCCCAGTCGATTTTATTCAAATAATCTAGGCATGATATGTGTGAAGCCGCAGCAACATCCGCCTGAGATATCATATCACCCGAGATCCAGCCTCTGGAGCTTATGAGATAAGTCAGGTATTCAAGGTGATATAAGGAATTTTCCTGTGCTATTCTTAATGACTCCATATTAGGACTCGTATCATCAATTCTATTCTTCATATAATACTTATCTATTAACTCCCTTAAAATTATTTTGCTTACTTCTTGATAAAATTTATTATCAAACCAATCAACTAGTCTTCTTATTTCTGCTTTTGATGCGAGATCCCCTGAAATTAGTCCTGCAGCAGAACTATTCTCACTGTATTTCTCCTCAATATACTCAATGATAGCATAATTATTTATAATAATATTATCTGCCTCATCGATCAACACAGGGAGAGAGCCAGCTGGATTAATTGCATGAAATTCTTTTCTTTCATTCCAGATTATCTCTTCAATAGCAACGAAACTTATCTTGTATTCACCGAGTGTAAATCGAACTCTTCTGGAAAAAGGACAGAGTTTAAATTGAAATAATTTAATCATATTATTATTTAAGCTATATAATGTAAAAAATTTGTAAAAAAATTTCAATATTCAAAAGTTACTTTTTTTGAAATAAGGATTTTAAGATTATGAGCTGGTTGCCTACATCAAGAACAAAATTAGAGGATAGTAAATACATTGATGCAATAATATTACCTAGAGTTAGTGATATTGGTAATTTTGAAGTTCGAAGAGCTCTGCCCTCCAAAGAAAGGCAAATGGTGGGACCATTTATTTTTTGGGATCAAATGGGTCCTGGAGAATTTTTATCCGGAGCAGGTCTTGATGTTCGACCGCATCCACACATTGGGCTATCTACAATAACTTACCTTTTTAAAGGAACAATGGATCACAAGGACTCATTAGGTAATAATGAACGAATAAAGCCTGGAGATATTAATGTCATGTCATCGGGCCAAGGGATAGTCCACTCAGAGAGAACGGGACAAGACGTGCGCAAATTACCATCTGAATTATTTGGTATACAAAGCTGGATCGCGCAGCCAAGAAAATATGAGGAGTCTGATCCATCATTTCTAAATATTAGTTCACAAAAAATTACGGAGTTTAGCAGTAGCGAGAGCCGCGGAAGAGTACTATTCGGTGAAATTGATGGATTAAAGTCAACAATTGATTCCCAGTGGGGAACACTTTACTTGGATATAACAATAGAAGCACAAAATAAATTTAATATCCCGCCAACCTTTATTGAGAGAGCGATTTATATTATATCAGGAGATCTACATATTCATGGAACAAAGGTTCCATCGAATACACTGGTTATATTAAAACCATCTGAAGATGTAATATTAGAGGCAAATCAACAAACACGTTTACTAGTTCTGGGTGGTGAGCCAATGGATGGCCCAAGATATATTTATTGGAACTTTGTTTCCTCTCGGAAAGATAGAATTGAAGATGCCAAAAATAAATGGCTTAATGGCAATTTCCCTAAAATTGAAAGTGATAATAAAGAATTTATTCCACTTCCATGAGTTAATTTACTTTAATAAAGCAACCAATGTAATATAATCCATTCATGATTGAATATTTGCTAATTCTCTCATTAGTGCAGGGCATAACTGAATTTCTTCCAATAAGTTCATCCGCTCACTTAATGATCATAAATTACTTCAGCGGAACATATGACCAATCAATCTCAGTAGATCTAAGTTTACATATTGGGTCGATATTGGCATTAGCAGTTTATTTTCTTCGAAATCCACTTAAAACGCAAATTAGGCAAAAGTATAATCATTATTTTTTAACCTCAAGAAGTACTATCTATCTTATTCTATTTAGCGCAATACCCACAATGATTCTTGCATATGTCTTTCTTAATTATAACCTTATTTACGCAGTTCGAGAAAATATCCAAGTTATCGTTTGGTGCAACTTGATTTTTGCAATACTACTATTTCTGGCAGATTTTTTAGGTAAAAAATCAAATAAAAGTATTAAAAACAGACACATACTAGTTTTAGCAGTGTTTCAGTCTATGTCATTAATTCCAGGTGTAAGTCGTTCTGGAATATGCCTCACAATTTCGCGATTTTTAGGATTTGATCGATCAAAGTCTTCTGTTGTTGCTGTGATTATGTCAATCCCAATTTTGTTTGCAAGCCTTCTTTTTGTGGTGGTAGAAATTTACAGTGAGCAGAATCTGTTTCTCACAAATACTATATTAATGTCAATTACTCTCTCATTTATAACATCTTACATATCCATAAAGATAATGATAGAATTTATCGATAGAATAAAATTCTATCCTTTTGTGATTTACAGAGTGTGTTTAAGCTTATTAATGTTGTATTATATTTACTAATAGCTTAACTAGAAAAGCGTCCCAAATACTCTGGAATAATATTTTTTGCTGAGCTTGCTTCAATCGCGTAATCTTCCAGCAATCCAATATCCTCGTTTTTAGAATGAGTAATAATATTATCTGTTTTTAGTGACTCAAGTTGATCAAACGTAATTGGTTTTTTAGGCAAGATCTGCATTGGAGCAATGAATATTTTTGACAATGAAAATGGTATTGGTATAAGGAGTCTTTTTTTACCAATTGTAATCAGGATCAATTCAATTATCTCACGCAATGAGAATATATCCTTACCCCCAATCTCATAAATATACTTTTTATTACTATCCCCTAAATGCATGATTATAAATTTTACTAAATCAAGAACATAAACTGGTTGAAATTTCGTGTCTCCATTTCCAACTAAAGGAAAAAAAGGTGATAATGATAAAATCCTAGCAAATTGATTAAAAAAATTATCATCATAGCCAAATACAATTGATGGTCTAATTATAGTGTAATTTTTATTTTCATTCTTTATGGACGCCTCACCTAATGCTTTGCTTCTCTGATATTTTGAGACAGAGCCCATATCTGCACCTAATGACGACATATGTATGAACCTACTTACGTCATATTTATTACAATATTTGGCGATAATTCCGGGCAGTTCACCATGTATATATCCAAATCTTTGTTTCTTTCTCTCTTCTAAAATACCGATAAGGTTTATGACATAGTCTGACCCTTCTATACATTTACCTATCGATAACTCGCTGTTAATATTTACTTTAGTTACTTCGATTTGGCCTGGCACACCAGAAACGTAAAGGTGATTTGCTGTAGCTGGATTTCTAGTTCCAATTCTTATTCGAAAGCCATCTTTGGCTAAGTCTCGAACTAGATTCCGACCTATAAAACCATTACCGCCGAAAATGGTAACTATTTTACTTTTATTTGATGGTATATTTATTTTGCTAGCCCCAGCCAAATTTATGGTGAAATAATATATTTTAATTACTTGAGAATATAATATATATTCAATATAAAAAAAATAGAATTTATAAAAAAAGGATAAGCATTGAATAGTATTTCAACAAAAATATACCTCCATCATGACGATCTCCCTAGTGGATTGTCTTTGAGTAATCAGATTGCTATTGATACTGAAACACTGGGATTAAATACAAGCAGAGACAGACTTTGCCTTATCCAAATCAATGACGGGAATGATAGTACCCATCTAATAAAGATTTCTTCTCCGATCGCACCTGCCCCTAATCTAATTAAAATTCTCGAAAATAAAGAAATTCAAAAGCTCTTTCACTACGCTCGTTTTGATGTCGCTGTAATTACAAATTCATATGGCGTATCTATCAAAAATATTTACTGTACAAAAATTGCATCTAAAATCGCCAGAACATATACAGATAAACACAGTCTAAAATCACTATGCGATGAACTGCTGAACGTTACATTATCAAAAGAAGAACAAAGTTCTGATTGGGGGGCCGATATGCTAACGGAGAGTCAGAAAAAATATGCTGCAAATGATGTGATATATTTGCATAAAATTAAAGAGCGCCTTGATTTAATTTTAGAAAGAGAGAGTCGTACTGATCTTGCAAAATCATGTTTTGAGTTTATAAACACACAAGTCCAATTGGATCTTAGGGGCTGGGGTAATCAAAATATTTTTGACCACTGAAAAATGACAAAAAATTCAGATAACACCAGCGAAAAAGACAAGACTGAACCAATCGATAAAGTAAATTCTCATTCGAAAAAATTAAGAATAATTAATAATATTATTATACTTATTATTATTTTTGGTTTAGGGGCATTTATTTATTTTATAAATTTTGAGGATCAGAAAGTATCTGAGGTTGAGAAGATTGTTCACGAAACTACTGAAGCTAATATTGATATGGCAGAAAATAATATTGAAATAAAAAACTCAATTATTTCGGGTATAGATGGCAGAGACCAGTATTATGAAATAAGTTCAGAGAAAATTTGGAATACGAAAAATAACCAGGACGTTGTTGAGATGAGTGGGATAAGAACAAAACTCATGCTTAAAAACAACTTTGAAGTAACTATTGTTGGAAAAAGTGCAATATTTAATAATAAAACAAAAAGTCTAAAACTAGATAGTGACATTAAAATGTCATCTAATAGAGAATTTGAAGTTTTTTTAAAAAATATTGATATTGATTTACGTAATAAAATAATTCATGGCACTAGTCCTGTGGTTATTAAATATGAGGATATCTGCATTAAGGGGAATGATTTTGAAATAAATAATAATGGAGATAAGATAACATTCACAAATGGGGTTAACTTCACTGTAGGGGCAAATACTCAATGCTTAATATCATAAGTAAGTTATTTATAATTCTTATCATCATCTACTTTGCGCCTATAGAGAGCGTGTCGTCTAAAGATATAAAATCACTTTTTAATAACTCAGCGATTAATATTGAAAGTTCAAGTTTAGAGATCATTGATAGCGAAAAAAAAGCGGTATTTGAAGGTCAAGTTAAAATCTCACATGACGATATGTTACTTGCTACAGATAATTTAATTTTAATCTATTCTTTTGATGAGATTACTAATGATTTACAGGTTCAGAAAATTACATGTGAAGGAAATGTATTAATTGAATTTGAAAATCAGGTGATAACAAGTGTTAATGCTGAATACGACGCATTGTTGGATCAACTGGTATTTAATGATGAAGTTCTAATCAGTCGCGACGAAGGAAACGCTATAAAAGCAGATAGAGTTACCATTGATTTGAGTACCATGCGAATAAAAATGGACTCAAGTAGTCGTGTTAGAGGGTTTATTACACCAAATAGGTAGTTTGTGAAAAATATCATGCAAGAATTACTCTCAGTTGAAAATATAGCCAAGGATTATAATGGTATTAATGTTATTAATGATATTTCAGTATCAATAAAACCGGGTGAAATTATTGGCCTCCTTGGTCCAAATGGTGCTGGCAAAACAACACTTTTTTATATCATTATGGGCCTTATTAAACCACGCAAAGGTACGATTAAACTGAATAATAATGATATTACAAAGCTTGCTATGTACAGTCGTGCAAGGCTTGGTATAAGTTATTTACCACAAGAACCATCTATCTTTAGAGGCATGAATGTAAAGGATAATATAAATTCTATTTTAGAAATAACAGAAAAAGACCCTAAAGTCAGAAAAATCAAACTAGATAAACTACTTGAGATATTTGGGCTTGAAAGAATACAGAAGAATTCGGCACGTCTCCTTTCTGGCGGAGAGAGAAGAAGGGTTGAAATTGCAAGATCTATTGCAGGAAAACCAAAATATATTCTCATGGATGAACCATTTTCGGGAGTTGATCCACTTGCGATCGAAGAAATAAAAAATATTATTAAATCCTTAAGCGCCAGCAATATCGGAGTTTTAATAACAGACCATAATGTCAGAGAAACGTTAAGTTTAATAGATAGGGCATATATAATATATGAGGGAAATATATTAGTTGGGGGCACGTCCGAGGAAATCCTCGATAGCGACGAGGCAAAGAGAGTTTATTTAGGTAACGAATTTAATATATAGTTTGCATAAAATGAGTCTTGGCGTAAGAAATATTGTAACAATAAATCAATTACAAACACTCTCTCCACAGGCGCAATTAACAATAAAATTATTAAGTCTAAATAATATTGAGTTAGAGAGTTATCTAGAAAAGAAATTAGAGGATAACCCACTGCTGATTGAAAAACAAAATACAAAAGGAACAGAGCTCAGGATTCAAAAATTTTCAGATAAGTACTCGGGAAATTCATCAAATATAGATCTTTTAAATAATATTAGCTACGCAAAATCTCTTCGGGAACATCTCCTTGAGCAGCTTCTTATCTCAAGGATGAATAATAGAGAAAAAATCGTTGCGACATACCTCATCAATATTGTAGATGAAGCTGGATACCTGACTGAAAATGATGATGCCATATGCAAAAAGCTTGGGGTAGAGAAAGAAGTGTATGAGAAGATTTTGTCAAATTTACAGAGTTTCGAGCCAACCGGTGTATTTTCACGATCACTCAAAGAATGCCTCACCTTGCAACTCCGAGAAAAAGACCTGTTGAATGATGCATTATCAAAACTGCTCCTAAATATCGACCTTATTGCTGATGATAATTTTAGAGAATTATCTACTCGTTTAAATATCGGTAAAGAAGATTTATATAAATTAATAAATACAATTAGAAAATGCAATCCAAAGCCAGGATTAAATTACTCTCGTGATACTCTCGAGGTTATCGCGCCAGATATAATTATTGAAAAAAATTCAAGTGGCGTATATGCCATAAAGTTAGTACAAAATCATTTCTCAAATATTACCGTAGATCAAACATATAGTGACATAATTCTGGAGTCAAAAAATAGGAAAGACAAATTCATATCAAGCCACTACAAAGACGCAAAAATGCTAATAAGCAGCATTGCACAAAGACAAAGAACGTTGCTAAAGATTGCGCATGAGGTAATGCTACAGCAAAGTGACTTTCTAGAGAATGGTATAAATCACATGCGGCCATTAAATCTTGATAAAATTTCAAAAATCACAAACCTCCATATTTCTACAGTTAGTAGGTCAATTCAAAATAAGTATATTGAGACTCCAAGAGGAACCTTCGAGATGAAATATTTCTTTAATAAAGGCAACTACTCAGAAGGACTAAATAAAGAGATTTCATCAAAGACTATAGAAAATAGAATCAAAGAGCTTATAAAAAACGAGGATGTCTCAAATATATTATCTGATGATAAGATAGTAAACTTATTAAAAAAATATGATATTACTATTGCAAGAAGAACGGTTGCAAAATATCGTACAAAATTAAATATTTTGCCCTCATCAAAAAGAAAGAACCGATACTTTTAGCAACATTTTTAAAATAAGGATAAAATGATGACATTAAAAATTGATATGCATACTCACGTGGCCCCGAGGCCAGCTGTTGAGATCGCTGAGAGCGGCGGAATATGGCATGGTGTAGAATTTTTTCGTGATAAGAATGATAAACTTACAACATCATATGGTGACCTAAAGATGTCTTTGCCTTGGCCAAAAAAAATGGAGACGCCAGATGAGAGAATAAAATCTATGGATGACAGAAATATCGATATGCACATACTCAGCATTAGTCCTCTTTTGCATTGGCACGGACTAGATAATGAAAATGCAATTTCCTACGCAAGAGACGTCAATGATGATATCTCAAACTATGCGAGCATAAATCGGGATAGATTTAAATCATTTTGTTTTCTTCCATTACAAAATCCTGAAGAATCAGTTATCGAACTTGAAAGGTGTGTAAATACAAAACAAATGCTTGGCGCGATGGTGGCGACAAATATAAATGGTATGGATTGGGATAATCCAGCACTTTATCCTGTACTGGAAGCCGCCAATGAATTAGGATGCTTGATTTTTTTTCATCCTACGCGTGGTAGAGCGGACTCTTGGTTAAAAAATTATCACCTAAGAAACCTAATTGGTAACCCACTTGAGACAACTGCAGCAATGGGGTCTATTATATTCGGTGGAATTTTAGACAAGCTTCCAAACCTTAATCTTTGCTTTGCTCATGGTGGTGGGTTTATTCGCCAAGGTATTGGCCGATTTGACCACGGTTATAGGGTTCGTGAGGAAGCAAAAATAAATATTTCGAAATTGCCATCTGACTATTTGAAGAGTTTTTATTATGACACAATTACTCATTCTGAGAGTGGTTTGCGAAATTTAATTGACTTAGTTGGAAGTGATAGAGTGTTTTTGGGGAGTGACTATCCCGCTGATATGGGTGAACCTTATCCAGTTGATTTTGTTAAAGACTGCCAATCATTATCTGAAACAGAAAAAAATAAAATCTACAGCGAAAATATATTAAAGTTTATTAAATAGGAACCACATTATGAAGAAAAAACAGAATGTTAATCAAAATAATAAGTTGGCTGAGGTGTTCGCCGAACGAAGAAGTCATGTTTATCCTGCGCATCAATGGTTAGCTGAAAAATTCCCGGAATACGTTCAAATTATGCTAGATTTAGATTTTGAGATAAGACAAAAATCAAAATTATATGATGAGAAGATGCATGAGCTCTTTCACATTATAGCGCTGGCTGTCAAAGGATCCAATCCTTACAATCAACCACATCTCAAGGCGCATATAAAAAAAGGTTTAAAATTGGGCTTAAAGCCAGAAGAGATTGCTGAGGCATTGATGGTTTGCGTCAATCCAGGTGGTGCAATGGTGCTAACCTACAGTGTTACATGTATGCTTGAAGCTATTGATGAGCTAAAAGACGAAGGTTGGCAAATATAGAATAAATTAAAACTAAATATTGGCCAAAGGAACTGGTTGGCCTGTTTCTGAAGCTTCGGCCATAGCTAGTGTTACAGCTAAAGTTTGCCTTGCCTCTTTTGCTGTTGTGAGATGGCATTTTGCACCCGTTGATTGAGAGTCAAGCCACTCTTTTGTTTCGTCAGCTATCCTACCAAACATAATACCGTCTGCCCACTCACCTGATGATCTACTCCCTAAAAATGCTAGGTTTAATTTTTGATCAGGAGCATAAGCATTGCTGTAACCGTGTTCCGAGTACAGAATCTGATCTCGATGGTCGTCATCAATCAGAATAACCCCATCTCGACCCATCACTTCAAGTCTGACACTTTGTCCGGTTGTCGGAAAACCTCCGGGCAACGCATAACAAATATCAAATGAAAAAACGGCGCCAGTTGAATATTTTACCATTGTTAAACTTATGTCATCAACATCAAACCCTTGATCTCTAAATATTGTCCCGTGACCCATAGCCTGGACTTCAACCGGCGACACGTCCGGTCCAAGGCACCATCCGATATAATCAACATTATAAGTAATTATATCCAGAATAGGTGTTGCTTCTGGGCACCTTTTGAGTATTTCCAACATATTCGTTCTTGTATTATAAACACGCGTCATCCCACCTAATATAGGACCAAGTTTTCCTTTTGAAATTTCGTCGTGTGCTACAAAATATTTTTGTAAAAAACGCTGGGAATAGCCAATACGTAGATCAACGCCTTTTTCTTGAGCTAATTTTGATAGTCTATCACCATCCTCTATTGTCAAAGCGAGAGGCTTCTCAACTAATACCGACTTACCAGCATTAATTGCCGCCTCTACAGAATCTCTATGTTCATCTTCTGGGGTTGATACAATTACGATATCAACTCTTGGGTCGTTAATAAGCTCAATATTATCTGTTGAATATCCATTTGCCCCAGTGATTTCGGCTAATTTTTTTGCATGACCTTCATTTATGTCGCCAACAACAAGATAACTAACTGCAGGATGGAGAGCTGCTAGCCTTGCTCTGTGTGAGCCCATTCTTCCAGAGCCCACAACTGCAACGCCTAATTGACGTTTTGTGAATTCGCTACCAGAGAGTATCATGCGACTTCTTTCTTTGGGATGCCTCCCATTTCAACATATGAATACCTTTCCATTAAGTCTGGCGCTAAAGGTCTTCTATGTTCTTTTGGAAATGAAATCCACATTCTGAGTAAGTGCCGTTTTAGTTTTGGGTCCTCATGATCTTCAAAATCCTCTCTTGCATGAAGAATCTGATGATTATTGATAAATTGTATATCGCCCTCATTAAAATCCATCGAAAGACGGAGCGACTCACGCTCGCCTATCTCTTGAACTACATCGAGTGCCTCTCTTTGGAGATCTGTGAGTCCAAGATGCTCACCATGACGTGTGACTGACTCAAAAAATGCTCTTGATGTGAGACGTGATGTCAGCTTTCCTCCAAAATGGCTATACATCGGGCAAGTATACCAAGGCTGTTCACCTTCAGGGTTTTCACCTCTCCAATCAAGATTAAATGGGCTGTGGAGCACCTCTAGAAGGTCGGGTCTTTCTTCTCTGATCACATTATGAATTGTTAGAGCCGAAACTAAGAAACTTGCCCCACCCTTCTTTGCTTTTCTCTGGCAGAATAGACCAACAACATCTACTGGTAGTTGATCTGAATGAAAATCCATTTTCAATGTAGTTTGGTAGAGTCTTGTTGTTGGATCTGACATTTTTCTTCCCTCATCAGTCACATGACCAAGTAAATGTCCCCTCGTATTTTGTGATACTGGTCGGCCCAAATGAAGGCCAATTCCCCAATAGATTAATTCGCATTCCTCATCAGTATATAGATTGCGATCAATCCCTCTAATTAGTATAAAACCTAGTTGATTCTCCAAAACATCGTACAGTGGAAACATCTTTTTTGAGAGATTTGGTAGGCTAAAGTCCTCCTTATTGAACGGTATTTTTAGATTTCGCTTTTTTATTAATTCAAGGGCTTGATGGATCTCGTCAAGATCTTTATTATCTAGATGCATTATCCATTCACGAGAGTCCTGTATGTCTGGACCAAACCATGCTGCTCTTTCGCTAATTAAACTATTATGTAACATCTTAATTACTTCCTTTTTCTCTAAATCTTGAAATAAGATATGAACTAACAACTACAAATATAGCACAAGCGATTGAGGCTTGTAAAATATTATCCTTTGACATAAATGTGAACAGTCCTTGAGTTCCGACATCCGTAAAGAATAAGTGACCAGCGATCCAGCCCAGAAGAGCCCCACCAAACCATATTAGAATTGGTAATTTTGTAAATACCCTCAGCAGAAATGAACTACCGATGAATAGCAAAGGAATGGAAAATAATATTCCAAAAATAATTAAAATTACCGATCCATGAGCTGCAGCAGCTACAGCAAGTACATTATCCAAACTCATTGCTGCATCTGCGATTGCGATCGTGAAAATAACCTTCCATAAAGTCGTAGCATCGCCATGCTCTGGCTGATCACTCTCTTTTTCTGGCAAAATCAGCTTTATTGCAATCCATAGTAATAGGATACCACCAATTGTTCGTATATAGGGCATATCAAGAATTAGTGTGATTATGCTTGCAAAAAATATTCTTAAAATGATTGCAG
>MDTG01151708.1_pt1 | contig 21205 bp, 22 predicted proteins | sample 811421 | NCBI WGS metagenome assembly MDTG01 (sample SAMN05326645, study PRJNA326480) | marine metagenome | isolation source: seawater | place: Pacific Ocean: South East | collected 2011 | reverse complement strand
TTAATTTATTGTGTAAAAAAAATCTTAGATAAAAATGGATTTTTTATCTTCGAGGAACCTTATCTTGGATCAATGTATAAAAAAATTTCATACGATCAAATTTATGACGAACATATTTATATGTTTTCTGCAAGTTCAATTAATAAAATATATAAAAGATATGGTATGTATTTGATTGATGCGATACCTCAAAATACACACGGCGGCTCAATGAGATATGTTATTGCAAATAATTTTAAAGTAAAGCAATCCAGTAGATTGATAAAAATTCTAAAAAAAGAAAAAAGAGAGAATGTGGATAATTTAAAAGGGTGTATGAGGTTCAAAAAGAAGGTAGAAAATTCAAAAAGAAAACTAATAAAAAAACTTTTAAAAATGAAAAAAAATAATCAAAAAATTTGTGGGTATGGAGCAACATCTAAAAGTACTACAATACTGAATTATTGCAAAATTGGCTCTAGTATTATCGATGTAATTTTTGACACAACTAAAGATAAAATAAATAAATTTACCCCAGGAATGCATATTCCAGTCAAAGATTATAAATTTTTCAAAAAAAGTAATTATAGAAATGTTTTTTTATTTGCATGGAACCATAAAAAAGAAATTTTAAGAAAAGAAAAAGATAAAAATATTAACTGGTTTAGTCATATAAATTGAAAAAAAAAATTTTAGTAAACGGTAAAACAAGTAGATTTTGTAAGTATCTTAAAAATGAATTAGATACTTTTAAAACCTTTTTTGTTTCAAAAAAGCAATTTAATATTCTTAATTTTAGGCAAATGGATAATTATGTAAAAAATAAAAAAATCACCCATCTTCTACATATAGCTGGACTATCAAGGCCAATGTCAATTCATGATACTGAAATTCAAAAAAGTATAGATCTTAATATAATTGGAACCTCAAATATTGTTAAGGTATGTAAAAAAAATAATATTAAACTGATTTATTTCTCTACCAGTTACGTTTACCCTGGCATAAAAGGGAATTATTCAGAAAGTGATTATCTTTACCCTATAAATAATTATGCTTGGTCAAAATTAGGTGGAGAGGCTGCTGTTAAAATGTACAAAAATTCACTAATATTAAGACTTTGTATGACTGATTATCCTTTTGTACATAAAAAAGCTATTAGTAAAGCATATTCAAGTTTTATATATAATAAATATGTAGCCATGATTATACCATTTTTGCTAAATGAAAAAGGTGTTTTAAACATTGGAGGAAAAAAAAGAGAAATTTATGAATTTGCTAAAAAATTTGGAAAAAAAAATATAAAAAAAATTCCTGTGACAAAAGTAAAAAATTTTCCAAAAGATAGTTCTATTAAAATTGATAAATTAATAAAAATTATTAGAAAAAATAAACTAAAAAAAATAATTCTTTAATTTCCTCAAAAATTTAAATTTTCTTAAATAATCTTTGAATGTATAATTGTTTTCAACTTCTTTTAGGTTATTTCTACTTTTCCAGTTTGTGGTATTTGGTAGATTTAGTAAATCTTCTTTATCTAGCCTCCCGTTAGAATAATAATACATTGCTATTGATTTTCTGGATTTCTCAATTGGACAGTTAATTGGATCGGGATACCCATGAAAACTCTTATCATTTGTTGAAAAAATAAAAATTTTATTAAAGTTTATAGAAATTTTTTTTTCACATTTTTTCATATTTTTATCCCATAACTCTAATTGGCCGCCATATTCTTCTTTCCAATCATTATTTAAATAAATTAATAAATTAAGTCTTCTATCTAATTTTAAATGCCTATGAATATAAAAATCGGAATGAATTTTTAGAAAACCACCTTTTTTAGTTTCATGAAGTCCACCGCCATTTAAATAAGGGTCAGAAATTAAAGTTTCATTAATGTTTGTAATTTTTTGAATATATTTAAGAAAGGGACCAGAATTTAAAAATGATATAAAATTACTAATATCATTAGGCATTAAAGATTGATCCTCGAGTCCAAATTTTTTTTCATTTAAATTTTCTTTTTTATAACTGTTTAAATTTCTTAGGTCTGGGAAATTTTTTAAAACTTGGTTTAAAATATCAGACTTAAAAAAGTCATTTATTTCTAAATAGTTAAAAGGGTTTGCTTGAATGTAATTATTTTTCAAAATATTGATATTTTTTTCACTTAAATACTTTTCATTAATAAAATTTTTTAGCATACTATTTTTTTAAAATATGCTAATAAATCACTGTGTCAACAATCCTAAACTATCTAAAAATAGCTATTAAAGATCAGATTAATTATAAGAATTTCAATAAATATTGGACAAATTTAATTAAAGAGAACAAAATAAAAGATAAAAATTTACATTTTTTTATTGATAAATATATAAACTCAGAAAGTTATAAATATACATCTAAATTTTGGTCTACTAGAAATTGTAAACACCTTGAGTTACTTATAAAAACTGGTGTGGAAAATTTGGATCATGAAGTTTCATCAGATTATTTTACATGGGATAATTTTTATAACTCCAGAATTAAAAATATAATTCCCCATGTCGAGAACGAAAAAATTTTTGAAAAAATAAATATATTTAAAATTCATAAAAATATGGATAATTTTAAATCTTTACAACATAACTTATTAACAAGCTTATTGTTCAAGTTTATGAAAAAAAAAGACGAATACAAATATTATCAAACTTTAAGTCAAAAAAAATCATTTTTACTTTATAATCCGATAATTGAGATTGATAACATTAATATTTCACAAGATTTGATTAACTCGATAATTGATATTTATGAAATGGAGAAAATAAAAAAAATTAGTGGATTAAATACATCACAAAATCAAGTTATTTTAGAAATAGGGGCCGGAAATGGCAGGATGGCTGATGCTATATTGAGTTTATTTAAAAACAAAAAATATATTATATGCGATATACCTTTAGCATCTTATTTTGCATTTTATAGATTAAATAAATCTTTCATAAATAAGAAAATTTTATGTGCATTTGATATTAGCAATGAAAATGATTTGGAAAAGAAAATAAATGATAATGATATTATTTTTATCTTGCCTCACCAAATTAGATTTTTAAGAAAAAACTTAGTTGATATAACCTTGGCTTTCGACTGTATGCATGAGATGGATAAAAAGACAATTGAATTTTACATGAAAAATATCAATAACTTTTCTAAATATTTTTTCATGAAAGTCTGGGAAAAAACAAAAGTGCCTTACAGTCTATTTAATTTTTTAAACGTTCATAATAACAGTTATTTTATTAATAAAAATTGGGAGTTAATTGAAAAAGAAAATTCACTTTTTCCAAGTAATTTTTTTAATTTAAGTTTTAAAATTAAATAATGATAAGTATAATTTTAGTTGTTTATAAAAGCGATGAAAAAAAACTAAATAAGATTTTAAAAATTATTGGCAATAAATACAATATAATTATTATTGATAATTCATTAAATTATAATTTTAAAAAAATAAAACTTTCAAAGAAAACTAAAATAATCAGATCAGTAAATAACGGGAACGGAGCAGGTATTAATCTAGCATTAAAAAATTGTAAGACTAATTTTGCTTTATATTTTGATATAGATGTTGAGTTTGAAAGAAAGTTTATTGATAAATTTATTTATCACTCAAAAAAAATTAAAAATTTTTCAATCTTAATACCTAATCATGGAAAAAATAAAGAAAAAAAATTACCAATCAAATACTATATTGGAGAGGCATCAGTAATGTTATTTAATAATCGTATTTTAAAAAAGATAGGTTTTTTTGATGAAAATTTTTTTTTATATTTTGAGGAAATAGATATTTTATTAAGATCAAAAAGAGAAAAAATAGCTACATATTTATTACCATTTTTAAAAATTAAACATATAAGATCAAGCTCTATAAAAAGAAATGTCAAAGTCGATTTATTACGTGCGTGGCATTATATGTGGTCAATGTTTTATTTTTATAAAAAAAACTTTACATATTTATTTGCATTAAAAAAAATATCATTATTTATTGTTAAAGATTTTGTAATGTTTTTTTTCTTTTTATTTTTGTTTGATAAAAATAGTTCTAAGTTGAGATTTTACAGATTGTTTGGTGCTATCTCTTCAGTAATTGGTTTAAAGTCTTTTTTAAGACCATAAATTTTAATAAAGTTTTTTTAACATATTCAGGGTTTCGGCAATATCTTTTTCAATACCCTTGCTCATTTTAATTTTAAATTTACTAAATTTTTTATTACTTACTCCGTAAAAAGATTGATTTAAAATTGGAGTATTGGTTTTTTTTATTTTAAATTCAAATTTATTACTCTTAATAATATTTAATATTTGGCCAACAGTATAATTTTTAGTTAAAACGTTATAAATTTGATTATCAAATGCATTATAATTTATTATTTTTATAATTGCATTAAGTGCATCTTTGAGTGAACAATATGGTCTTGGTTGATTTAAGGCATTTGTCCAAACCGGAATTTCTTGGTTTAAAATCGTATTTAAACAAAATTTATTGACAGCTGTATGAAACCTCATTCCTTTTGAAATGCCAGAGATAGTACCCAATCTAAAGGTTATAAATCTTATTTTTTTTATACGTTTTAAATAATTCTCTTCCATTAACTTTTCCTCAGCATAAGGACTTCTTGGTTCTAAATTTTTATAATTTTCATCTACTATTTTTGTACTTTGGCCATAAACGCTTGTAGATGATAAATGGATAAGTTTAGCCTTATTTTTTAAACAAAAATTAACAATTCTTTTGAAAATACCAAAATTATTTTTAAATATTAGTTTTTTATTTTTAAAAGACTGTTCAGAATTTGTAATAGCTGCTAGATGAACTACAATATCAATTTTTCTGTCAATTGAATTTAAAGAGTTTTTACTATTTAAATCTTCAAATAAAAACTTAAATTTTATTTTTTTTGCTCTTAAATTAAAAAGAACATTAAGGTTATTTGATCTTGCAGAGTCTAACAGATAGATATTCTTTAAATTTTTTATTTTTGTAACATTTTCTATTAATCCAGATCCAATATGTCCAAGCGCTCCTGTAATAAGTAAATTCATAAGTTAATTATACCAATAACCTTCTAATTTTATATCAGGTCTATCAGACACATTTTTGAAATCTAATTTATGAGGAAGATTTTGAATGCTAGATTTTTTCTTAACAAATGATCTATTTAAAAAAGTCACCTCCAAATTTGATGGAAAAAAATATTTATTTACAAGCGATGGGGCTTTCCAATTATTTGGATGTATATGCGCAACTTCAAATTTTTTTAATATTTTTTTCATAACTGCAACAATAACTTGATATAACATTCTATTTCCTGAATACTCTAGATCGTGAAATTCAACAATTAATATTTTTATTTGAGCCAAATTTTTTTCTGAGATGCTGCTTAAAATTTCATATTCATCTCCCTCAACATCTATTTGAAATATTAATTTCTCACTTTTTATTTTATCTCGCTTTGTCTCAATCCAATCATTTATATTTAAACTATTTTCATCATTAAAAGATTTTATATTTTTTTTTTCGAAATCAAAAATATCTGGTATTTTTGAAATGTCTTGCGAATAATCAGATAAAAAAGATTTGATCCCCTTTTTAAAAAGATTTTCTTCAAAAGAAAATTTATTATCAACCCCAATTGAAAAACAGAATTTTATATCATCTAAACAATCAGGAATAAGGTAACCTCCGTCTTTCTCATTTCCGATTCTTATTAGATTATATCCAAGATTGTAAGGTCGAAATAATTTAATTAATTCAATTATTTTTTCATTATTAATATTTTTGTAAAAAGAAATATTATTTTTATTTAACATGCTTTTAATAATTTTTTTTACAAAAACCTTCATATTAATTTCCTAACCTAATATTAATATTTTTATTAATTGGGAATCTTATTTCTTTTTTTAATTTTAATGATTGATAAATAGCGGTTAATACTTCTTGAACCTTGGTACAACTTTCTGGAGAGAAGATATTTTTCTTATTGTTTTTTAAGCTTTTATATACTTCGCTATAAAATTTTTCATGTAAATTACCTATGTCAATTTTTTTTTCACTTTTTTGAATTGAACTTGAGAATTGGTTAAAATTTTTTCCATTAATTATGAAATACCCTTTTGATCCTAAAACAGTAATAGAATTTTCTAAATTTGAAGGTTTCACCGCTGTGGTAAACTCCATATTACAAATAGTACCACTTTTAAATTTCATTGACACAATAGATACATCTTCAGTTTCTATATATTTAGAAACTTTTTTGGATCTAGCAAAGACTGATTCTACTGAACCAAATAAATCAACTAAAATATCAATTGTATGTATACCTTGATTTGTTGTAACACCGCCATCATGTTTCCACGTACCCCTCCAGCTACTCTTTTTATAATAATCTTGATTTCTACTCCAGTAAAGTCTGGAAGAGACCAAAAATATTTTTCCAAGTATTTTTTTTCTTAAAGTTTTTTTTAATTTTAAAATACATGGATTTAATCTATGTTGAAAAACTACAAAAACTTTTTTTTTTATCTTATTTTTGTAAGAGATAATTTTCCCAATTTGATTTAATTTTAAAACTAATGGTTTTTCCACAATGACATGTTTATTGTGGACTAGAGATTTTAATATTTCTTTAAAATGATTTCCACTTGGTGTTAACAAGCCTATAAGATCAATATTTTTATCACGGAAAATATCTATTTGATTATTAAATTTTTTGAATTGTTTAATATTTTTTTTTTTATCATAAACACTTTTAATTGATAAATATTTTTTATTATTAACTGCTTTATAATGTTTAGCAAAAATATTTCCAGCCCCCAAAAATCCGATATTGTATTTTTTCATGTTAATTTATATTAAGAATTTTTTTAAATTCTTCTAATCTTATTAGAGTTGTATGATTATTTTTTATTAATTGATAACCATTTTTACTAACCTCTAATGCTCTTTTCTCATTTTTTTTATAAAAATTAATTTTTTCATATAAATCTTCAATACTACTATAAGTTACTACGTGCTGTTCATCTTTAAAATATTCGCCTACTTTTTTATTTAAGTCTGTAAATAGCAAACAACCTAATGAAAGGCTTTCAAAGACTCTGTAATTAATAGCAAAATTTATATCAAAATCCGCATGACTATTTAATACGTATTTGAAGTTGCTCATATAATCAAATAGATCCCTTCCGAATAGAGGTTCCTTAGAAATAATCTGTAAAGTTGATCTCGATCTCAAAAAGGGAAAAATATTTAAAATTTTATCAAAATATTTGTTGTGGCTTTTTATATCCCTACTTCTTATCTCTAATTCTATTTTCTTTTTTTTTAAATTTGTGAGAAGTGCTCTTCTTTCTCCATGCCCATAACCAATACTTCCGGAAAATAATAATTTATTATCACGTGTTGAAAAATTTTTGTTCATTAATAATTTTTCTGGTATTGATGCAAGTAAAAAATTTTTTTTTAAATTATTGTCATTTGCTTGTTTCAAAATTTTTTCATTATCAGATATAATATGATGAAAAAAATTGAAAATTTGAAATTTTTCTTTCTTTTCTATTTTAGACGATTTCCAAAGGATATTATAAGAGTTCTTTAAGTTGAGATTTAAAAATATTTTCTCTTCATAGGTATTTGTAAAGAGAATATCTGGATTAAAACCCTTAAAAATAAAGTTTAAATAATCGAAGTAATTTTTTTTTGTTATTTTGTCATTTAATGCGTTAATTAATTCCAAAGTATTTACAAAAATAATTTCTACTTCGTAATATTTTGATAACTTATCATAAAAATCACTTATCCAATTACAATAAAAGTCACAAAATATTTTATTTATTTGCTTATAGTTTTTATTTTTGAAGTTACTTAATTTGTCCTCGAAGTATTTATCTGAGTCATGATATGTTTTTAATATAAATAAAATTTTCATATAAAGTTATTTAATTTTTTTAAATATTAGTAGGTAATCTTTTAAAAATAAATTTTCAAAATTTATTTTTAAATAATTTATAGTAATATAATAGAGAGATATCAATATACATATAATATTGTAAATAAAATTATAGAAGCTTCTTGATTTAAAAAAATATCGTTTGATAAAAAATTTTTCTTCAAAAAATTTTAAATCAAAAAAAATAAATTCATTTTTCTCAAATTTTTTAATTAAAAACTTATGATCATATAATACATAAGGTGAGTAAGGCTCCATTATTGAAAACTTAGTTAATGCAGCAAAATTTGGAACATTTTGACTTATTACCAAATATCCATTTTTTTTTATTCTTTTTTTAAGAAAGTCAACTAGCTGAAAGATATCTCTGCAGAAATAAATACTATACCAAAGTAAAATTAAATCATATTTTTTATTAGGGACTTTATTTTTTTTTAAATTATCAAAATCTAAAATATAAGTTGATAAACCTGTAATTTTTTTTATATGCTTACTGATTTTATTATTATATTCAGTAATTTCGTAGTTAAGATTATATTTTTTTTTTTATTTCTAAACCTGTTAATCCAGGGCCTCCAGAAATATCTAAAACTTTTTTTATTTTTTTTCTTCTCAAAAACTTTGTTAGAAAGAAATATTTATCATCTTTGTAACTTTTTCTTTCAAAATTAGTATACCATTCATATTGATTTTTTTTATTTTTATAATTATTTGATAATTTCGCAAATGGTGTTTTATTTAAATAATTAAAAATATTAAATTTGTTAAGACGTGACCTGTAAATATTATTACAAATTTCGCACTTGTAAAAGAGAAACCTTAAGCTTGAAATTCTTATAGTTTTATTTTTGCAAAATTTACAAATATATTTTTTTATCATTAATATATTTTTTAAAATCGATTTTCATAAGGAATATTTTCTATTAGATTTTCATAATTGTGAATTGAGTCGTAATAATTGGTCAAAGCATATCTTTGAGATGAAATTAGAGGTGCACCTCTATGTATTAAAGATGGATCAAACATAATTAGTGTGCCTGCATTTCCACTTAAAGTTTCCACATCATTTTCTTTAAAGTAGTTTTTTATCTCTTCATTGGTAAATCTTGTATCTGGATATGATTTATTTAATTTAATTGAAGTTTTAATAACATTAATTAAAAAATTTGATTTTTTTATTAATTGGAAAGAACCATTCGCATTGCTAACATCATTTAAATAAAGCATAGATTTAAATTGCTTTCCGTATGAGTCTTTATGCCACCCTCCTCCGGATCCTTCGTTATCATGAAAATATTTTACTTTATTAGCCATAGTCATGACATTTTTAAGCTTAAAACCACAATAAGCTTCACCAATTTTTTTTATAAAATTATTATCGTAGTACTCAAATATTCTACTACTATTTTTTTCAGCACCAAGAATCCTATTATCTGAATTTTTTTTATCCCGCCAAATTTTATCTGGATATTTACTAATTGTTTGCTCTATCTCATTTATAATTATCTTACATTCTTTTTCTTCTAAAAAATCTTGTACAACAAAGTAACCATTTTTTTTTAGTTCATTTAAAATAAGTTTTTCTTTATCGTTTAATTGAAAGTCATTGTTAAGATTTGTTCTTTTGCTTTTATTAATTAACAAATATTTAAGAATTTTTAATGGGGGATAAATATATTTTTTCACTATTTACCTTTGTATACCTTTAAAAACTTATATTTAAAAAAATATATAGTACGTTCAAATTTGTCAATCATTCAATCTTAAAATATTTTTTATTATTTTTTTCAAATATTCTTTTGTCTTATACAGTTGTAAATTTGAATACTGTAAAAAATTTGGTTTGTCTTCAAAAACATAGTCATACATATTATCTTCATCAATAAAATTTTCATCTAGTTTCTCTATTTTTTGAAACCATTCAAAAAATTTTTTTTTTGAATATTGAATTGTATATAAGCCCCTATTCCCATGATTACATAGTCTTTGACTAAGGTTATGTAAATACCATTTTCCATCGATAGGTAAGGAATTATTTTTAAATATTTTTTGAAAAAAAATTTCAATTTTTTTTTTTTGAATTAATATTTGAAAATATATCTCTATATTTATTTATATTTTCAGATTTTACATCAAAGTCCTTTAATTTTTGAATAATCTTTTCTGATGAAACTTCTAAGTTTTTGTCAATAAAAATAGTATTTTCATTATTAAGATAAAGTACACTTAGTTCTGACTCTAAATCTGAATGGACAATTGCATTCGCACCATGACACAGTCCCTCAATAATCGCTCTATTTATTCCCTCTTTTTTTGAATTTAACATCACATATTTTGATTCACTAAAAAATCTGTATAAAGTTTTTTCACTTAGTGCATGATTGCCAAAAATGCTTACATCACAAGATACAAAATCGATTTTTTTTTTTTCATCATTACTTAACAGGTTTAATACTAAATTAAAATAGTTATCCCTTTTAAAAATATTTAAATACATTTTTTCGAAAATTGATCTTGAGTCTGGGACAATCATTAAAATTTTAATATTTTTCTTTTTTTTAAGTAAATATTTTATCAATTTTACTGTGTAAGAAATTCTTTTAATTTCAGCGTTTCTAGATACTACGCAAATATCCCAGTGTTTTTTTTTTTCATCAAAGTTATAAATCTCTAAAAAGTTTATGTAACTAATATTAGTAATTTTTTTTATATTTATATTTTTTAGATAAGGAGAATCAAAAGAATAGCCCATTATAAATGATAACCACTCTTTATCAGGAAAATTTTTTAATCTTTCATAACTGCCTGACAAATTCACTCCATATATCCACTTTTTATTTTTTTGGAAAAAATTAATTAATTCTTTATTTTTAAATAAATCACTAAAAAATTCATCGGTATTAAATGTAACAATTCCAGGACTATTATTTTTTGGTAATTTTAGTAAACAAGGCATAAATATTAATTTTTTTTACTTTTAAATAAAAAATTTTTTGCTTCAAATAAATCTTTTTCCCTACCAATATCAAACCATTTGCAATTAGAATTATAGACAAAGACCTTTTTGTCTCTTACTTTTTTTATAAATTTATCAAAGCCAAAATTTGGCTTTGTTGAAATTCTTTTTACAAGATTTTTTTTTATAATATAAATACCTAAATTAATTTGATATTTAAAATTTGGCTTCTCGTCAAATTTTGTTAAACTTTTTTTTTTATTATTTCTTATAACCCCATACTCAATATTTGTTTTAAGTGTTTTTGTACATAAGGTTAAATCAGATTTATTTTTTATATGAAATTTGTAAAAATCTTTAAAGTTTAAGTTTGTTATCAGGTCACCATTCATCGCTAAAAATTCGTTTGGCAGGTTTTTAATTAATCTTAAAGCACCGATTGTCCCCATAGGTTTTTTTTCGACCAGAAAATCGATTTTTAAATTAGGGAAGTTTTTATTTGATAAAATTGACTGAAATAACTCACTATTATTATAAATTGAAATTGTTACATGTTTTATTCCAATTTTTGACAACTGTCTTATCAAAAGCTCTATAATTGGCTTATCACCAATTGGTATAAGTGGTTTAGGAACAACGTAAGTGTAAGGTCGTAATCTTTTACCCTTTCCTCCAGCAAATATAATGGCTCTTTTAATCATTTTTTTTATAAATTAATTTTAACATGGGTAAGATAGTTTATAAATTTTATATTTTTTTTTAAGTTTATAATAAATGTTATCATTTAAAACATCATTAAGGTCAAAAAAGATAGCCTTTCTCATTTTATTAAATTGAATAAACGATAATTTCTTGAAATTTTCATGCTTTACACAAAATAAAACTATATCGTAATTACTTGATACAGTTTTTACTTTATTAAAATCTTTTATTTTTTCATTTACCAGTGGATCATAGTAATAAACTTTTGATTTTAATTTAATAAGTTTTTTTGCCAGATCAATACTGGGGGAATTTCTAATATCACCTACATCATTTTTATATGTTATGCCGATTAATAAAATTTTTTTATTTTTTAATGGGTAAAAATATTTATCTATTATAAATTTTAAAGAATTTTCTGTCATATTTTTATTTATTTTTACTGATATTTTTGAAATTGGAAATTTTAATTTTTTATTTTTTAAATAAATTTGATTGGTCAAATTACCAAATAGAGGATCTTTTGTTAAACAGTACCCACCAACACCTAAACCTGGTAACATTATATTTTTATGGGTTGTCCGTTTTTGTATTGCATTTATTATGCTATATAAATTAATATTTAATTCCTTTGAAAATTTCATCCACTCATCTATGAAAGCTATATTTACTGCTCTATAACTATTTTCAATAATTTTACAAGTTTCAGATGAAGTAGTGTTTTCCATCTCAGTTAATTCGAATTTTTTAAAATTAGTAATTTTTTGCAAAAATTTCTTACATAAAAATTTTGATTTTCTATCAATACCTGAATAGACTCTATATGTGTTCTTACAAGAGTCTAAATAGTTTTTTCCAGGGGTAACTCTCTCAAATGCATGTGATAAATAAAAATTTATTTTCTTTTCTTTTTTAATTTTGTGAATTAATGGTTTTAATAAAAATTCACATGTCCCTGGAGGCACTGTTGATTCTATTATAATTAAAGTATTTTTTTTTGCATGGTTTATTATTTCTTTAAAGCTCTCCAAAAAATTTTTTTTACTTGTTTTTAAATCATAATTTATAGTTACAATAACTGTGCTTGCTTTTTTGTAATTTCTTCTATCAAAAGTAAATTCAATCCTTTTATGCTTTATAAGTTTTTTAAATTTATAAATTAAATTTTTGTCATTTGTGTTATAAGGAAATTCTCCATTTATAGCTTTTTTAATTATATGATTGGTGCGATCATTTCTTTTCTCAAAGCATAGAATCTTATAATTTTTAAACTTATCACTGGTTGCTATATTCACCGCATTTACAGCGCCAACAAAACCAAACCCCTGAACTGCTATAATTTTATTATTTTTTTTCATAAAATTTAATTGTTTTTTTTAATTGAGAATTAAAACTTTCTTTTTGTTTAAATTCATAAAACTTAGTTAAATTCTTAAGTGATGGTTTTCTTAAATATACGGAATTTTTATTATCTTTTAAATAAACGATCCTCTTATCTGAATTCATTATTTTTTTGATTAGTGAAACTAACTCAAAATTTTTGAGTAAATTTTTATCATTTCCAATATTTAATGTTATATTTTTAATTTTTGATTTGATTGATACACCTACTATTTGATCTATTGCATCATCTACAAAAATATAACTTCTAGAATGGTTTTTATTATATACCTCAATAAATTTTTTTTTAGATGAAAACTTTCTTATAAATGTTGGTATTCCATGAGTTTTACACATTCTTGGTCCAAAAACATTGTGTAATCTTAAGTTTAAGTAAGGTAGTTTTGAGTTAATATACATTATTTCTCCTGCAATTTTAGACAACATGTATACTGACCTTGGATGTTGTAAATCTGATAAAGTTAAATATGAGCCTTCCTTATTTGGGGGTGTGGATATGCCATTTATTAATCCACCATCATAAACCTCACTAGACGACAAAAAAATAATTTTTTTTAAATTTTTTTGTTTTAGAGCAAATGAAGAAATATTTAAGGGTATCTCTAAATTATTTTTTAAACTTTCATAGCTTTTATTTATTACCTGATCTACGCCAAGGGATGCTGCACAATCAAAAATATATTCATAATTATTAAAAATTATTTTTTTGAATGATTTTTTATCTGCTAGATTTAATTTAAAAAAATTGACTGATTTTTTAAAATTTTTCTTGAGCTGTATATTTAGATGTGAGTTTATATTCAGATCTATAACATCGACTTTGAAACCCAGACTACATAATTTATATGTTAACTTATTGCCAATAAACCCATTTCCACCGAAAACAATTACTTTATTTTTAATCATTACTATTTTAAAATTTTTTAATCTATCTTTTGCTTAAAAGGACAAATTAAAATTTTACTTTTTTTAAGTTTATACTCAAATTTTTTTGTCTTAAAAATTGTATAATTATATGCATAAATATATGTGCTAAGTCTTCAGAAATTCCATAATTATTAATTTTTGCGTGAAAACATACATCTGACATTTTTAAAAGTTTACCACCGTTAAAACCAAGAAAACTTATTGACTTCATTTTTATTTTTTTTGAAAATTTTTGTGCATTTATTAAGTTTTTCGAATTTCCAGATGCACTAATTAAAATTAATAAATCATTTTTCTCAGCTAAACTTTCAAGCTGGTATGAAAAAATTTGATCATAATTTAAATCATTTGAAATTGCAGTGATCAACTCCATATTTGAAACTAAACTTATTATCTTTGGTTTAAGCTTTGTATTTGTACGCAAGAGTTTTAAATAATCAGCTACATAATGATTTGCAACTGCAGCGGAACCACCATTTCCACATATAAAAATCTTTTTTTTATTTTTCACTGTATCCTCAATCATTTTTGAAATTTTTTTTAATTTACTTAAATTCATGTTTCGAAGACAAATATTTAAATTATCTATATAATTAAAATAAAATTTATTTATTTCAGAATATTTTTTTTTTGGAAATTTCATATTTTTAATTTTTTCTTAAGGTCAGTTATCCAGTTATACTTAAATCCTAAGTTTTTGTCATCTATGTAAATATCATAACTTGGTTTTCCTAATATTAATTTTGAGTAATTTAGCTTCCATTTTTTAAGTTGGTTCTTAGTAAATTTATATCCTTGTTTTACGGCTTTTTTTTGAACATCATTATTTCTACCCATAAATCTTGATGTAAATATTATAATTTTGTACTTTTTAGCAAGCTTATTAATAAAATTAATATTTTTTTTGATTGGTTTAGATAATTTGTAATTATTTTTTTTTGTTAAACAAATTATCCCGTCAAGATCAAAACAAATTGTTCCAATTTTTTTATTTTTCATTCTTATCTAAAATCTTGAGTTGATTATTTTTAATTGTATATACTTCGTTACAAAAATTATTTAACATATTTACCCTGTGTGAAATGATTATTATAGTTAATTTTGATCTGAAATTTTTTATCAAGTTTTCTAATATCTCTTTTTCATTATTTTGATCTAGTTTGCTTGTAGCTTCATCTAAAATAAGAATATTTGAATCATTCATTAAGGCTCTTGCAATACAAATCCTTTGAGCCTGACCACCTGATATTTTAGCTGCTCGTTCTCCAATAACAGTATTTAGCCCATTTTCACTGTTAATTATAAAATCTTCTAAATTGCAATCTTGTAATAATTTATTAAACTTTTTTGAATCTATTTTAGACTCCTCAAGACCAAAAAGAATATTATTTTTAATACTATCGTTAAGAAGAAAAATATCTTGGGGCACATAACCTATTAAATTTTGCCATGATTTAAGATTGGCATAAATATCTTGATTATCAGCATAAACCTCACCAAAAGAGGGTTTATTGAAGCCAAGTAAAATATTGATAAAAGTAGTTTTTCCCCCTCCACTAGGTCCACAAATTCCGATAATGCTATTCTTTTTAATTTCTAAATTAAAATTTTTTATTACTTCAATTTTTGAACCAGGATAAGTAAATGATACATTTTTAATATTTATTTTATTATCAAAACTGAGTTTTTGTTTATGGCTGTCATCCTTCAAGTTATCTAAAAATATTCCTCCAATACTTAAATTATTAATTTCCTCTAAAATTTCTTGTGCTGGGAATATTGAAGTTTTTAAATTTTGTATACTTATAAGAATTCTGTTACATGCTGGCGCCATTTTAAAAACTGCTACAAAGTATACTCCAATAAAATCAAGATTATTTATAATTGACTCTTGTCTATATAAAAAAAAAGCTATTAGAGATAAAATAATTCCTAAAACTAATATTTCAATAATTATTTTTGGAATAAATCTTATAATATCTTGTCTATAACCTGCTAAAAAATTTTCTTGTATATTTTGATTGAATTTTTTTTGAAATACAGATCTTCTTTTTAATATAATTACCTCTTTTAACGAGTTTAAAATATTTAATAAATTTTCATACGTTTTTTGCGTATTTTCAACTTTGATTTTGGATAGTTTGACAAGTTTTCCATGAGAAAAAAAAATAATTAAGATAGAGAAGATTAAAAAAGCTAAAAACATCAAAAATGTAAATTCAAAATTAAAATTAAAAAGAAAAATTAATAATATTAAACAAAGTATACTATCTATAAATAAAGTATTTGCTGATTTTAAAAATGATGTAACAAAACCTACTTGTCCAACATTTTTTATTTTTTCAGAAAATTTAAAGTTATTAAATTTTTCAATATTTGAAAATATATAATTGTTATACAATTTATTTGTATAAATAATACTTACTTTATTTATGAACTTTAATTTAAAGCTTTCGCTAAATATTAGAAAAATTGCTTTTATTACAAAAAAAAATATGACAATAATTATAAATATATACGCAAGTGATGATGGTGAAATTATAAATTTGTCGATCTTTAAAAAATATTGAATAAATTCTAATTTTGTAAAATTCTCTGGACTAAGAATAATGTTAATAATAGGAATTATTGCTGCCACCCCAATCATCTCGAGAAATGCTGAAATAATTCCAAAACCTATTAATAAATAAAATTTAATTTTTAAATTACTATTTAATGTATTTAAAATAATCTTGATAGTTCTTAACATATTATTTTTTTTGTTGCTAAATAATCTTCAAGTGATCTAGATGAATTATCGTAAATTTCGAAATAATTAAAATTTTTTAAAATTTTCTTAATTTCAAAATTATATTCATAACTAGATATTAAAATAGGAAAATTATTTTTTTTTAAGAATTTAATATCTTCTTTAATTTTTGATTTCAGAAAGGGACTATACTCCCTAAAAATATGTTTATTAGTTTCTAAATTTTTAATTTTAAGTATCTTTATAAGCGCTAGTGTATGAGACTTGGTACCATAGAAAATTATTTTTTTTTGTTTTTTACAAAATTTAATTAATTTTTTTAATGGTAGTTCTAATATTTCTTTTTTACTTAATTGCTCCTCAATTTTTTTCCTTTTTAAAAAATTATTTTTATCTAGTTTGTTAAATAAAATTTTTTGACTTTTTTTATAATTATTTTCTAGATTTTTTTTTCTATTTGATATTAATAATTTTAAAATTAAATTTTTTTTTTGAGGTAAAAATTGTTTCTTTGAAATTACAAAATCTTCCAATACTAAATAGTCAAGATTTGTGTCTAAAAATGTAATCATTGCATCTAAAGGGGTTTCGACTATTGGTTCCCCCCTATCGTTAAAAGACGTATTTAAAACACATGGTGTACCGGTTTTTTGCATGAAATTTTTAATTAACTCATAAAATTTAGGATTATTAATCTTTGAAACTGTCTGAACACGAGCAGTTTTGTCGACATGTACTACTGAAGGAATTTTTTTATGCTTAATAGTTTTAGAAACTCTTAGCATAAAAGGTGATTTATCAATTCCAAAATATTGTTTGGATTCTTCCTCTAAAATAGCAGGTGCAAAAGGTCTAAACATTTCTCTATGCTTGACATGTTTGTTGATGTAATTTCTCATACCTTTAGATCTGGGGTCAGCTAATATACTTCTGTTACCTAATGCACGCGGTCCGTACTCTGAAAAACCTGAAAAAAAACCAACAACATTTCCATTTGCAATTATGTCTGCAACTATATTAGGGTTATATTTTTCAAAAGAAATTTTATGATTTTTTAATAGAGAAAATATATCTTTTTGATAATTTTTTTTTCCTAAATAAGCATTATTAAAAATGATTTTTTTTTTTTGCTTAAAAATATTATAATATGCCCAAGTCACTAATCCATAACTCAGTCCAGAATCATTACAAGCAGGAAAAATATGCATATTTTTAAATTTATTTAACTTCATAACTTTTTCATTTCCAACTGAATTAAGTGCCACCCCACCTGCTAAACATAAATTTTTAGATTTTGTAATTTTTTTTATGTCTTTTCCTAGATGCACCATAATTTTTTCACAAAGATCCTGAACTGCATATGCCCAATCTTTATAATTCTTGCCCATTTTTTTTGGAATATTAATTTTTTTTTTAAAAACTATTTTTTTTAACTTTGGATTTTTTAAACTTAATAAATCAGTTCTTGGCATTCTATTTACAAACTGAGAAAAATTAGTTTCAATTCCGTTAAGAACATGATCTATTTTGATTTTAGCATTTTTTTTTCCATAAGGAGCCAAACCCATTGTTTTGCCCTCGCCCCCAGGTCCAAATCTTAGAATGTTAGAGGAGATTATTTCATAGATGTCTCCTATTCCTCTAAAATGATAAGAGCTTAATTTTTTAATATTTAAATTATTTCCTTTATAATAGGTTGTTGTTTCTAAATCAGATCCATTTCCATCAATTATAAGTATCGCTGAGTTTTTAAAACCACTTGTGTAATAAGTGCTAGCAGCATGAGCTAAATGATGTCTAATCTGAAAAATTTTTTTTCTATACTTAAATTTTTCTTTTAAATAATCAAATTCTGAATAGTTATATCCTGGGCCTGACCGAAGCCATTGTTTTTTTCTTATCCAGTCTGATATAACTAAATCTACTTTGGATAAATTTTTTAAACCAAAATAATCCATACAATATTTTATAGACAAAGTAGGAAAGGAGTAAGAATATTTTTTTCTTGATAATCTTTCCTCGCTAATTGCAACAATTTCTGGTTCTTTATTTTTGGTAAATTTAAGTATCGAAGCACCAGAGTCGTGACTGGCATAACTTTGAAGACCTAAAATATAGTAATCTTTTTTAGGATTGAGTTTCATAAATTATTATGATTTTTTGTATACTTCTTTTTTGAGCTGTTCATACTCTCTCGCTTTTTGTTTCATAAAGAAATAGGCCATTTTTGATTTATGAGATATCCCTTTAGGAGTTAACAAATAAACATAGTATGATTTATTTGGATTATTTTTAAAATTTTTAATTTTTACTAAACCTTTTTTTTTTAATGCCTTCAAACAATAGTTTAATTTTCCAAGACTGAAGCCTAGCTGGTCAGCTAAGTCTCTTTGACTTGAATTAGGACTAACACCTATTTTTCTTAATAACTCAAATTCATCATTATTATTATTTTCATTTTTGTTCATATTTTGAACTTATACTGTTCAATTGTTGAACTGTAAAGCTAATATGATATAAATTCTAAATAATTTAAATAAAATGAAAGAAAAAAAAATTGCTATTATAACAGGAGGCTCTTCTGGTATTGGAAGAGCTATATGCAATGACCTAGTAAAAAATGGGTATATAGTTCTGAATTTTGACAAAAAAAAATATGAAAAATACAATATTATATTTGTAAAAACTAATTTAGAAAATTCAGTTTCAATAAAAAAAAATTTCCAAAAAATTATAAAAAAATTTAAAAATCCCTCTGTGTTAATTAACAATGCAGCTATCACTATAAGTAATCCACTTGTAAAATATTCTAAAAAAGATTGGGAAAAAACTTTTAAGATAAATTTATTTGCACCATTTTATTTATCTCAATTATTCTCCAAAAATTTAATAAATATAAAAACTGCTGGATCAATAATAAATATTACAAGTATAGGTGCAGAACTTGCTTTTCCTGATAACCCAGCTTATCAGTCAAGTAAGGCTGGATTAAAACACTTAACAAAATCTTTATCTTATGATCTTGCAAAATATGGCATTAGAGCAAATAATATTGTTCCAGGTTATACAAGAGGAGGAATGAACAAAAAAAGTTGGAACAACTTAAACTTAAGAAATAAAAGATCACAAAAAACTATGCTTAAAAGATGGGCTGATCCGAGTGAAATAAGTAATGCTGTGCTTTTCTTAATAAGTAAAAATTCATCATATATAACTGGTACTGATCTGATAGTAGATGGAGGATGGACTTCAAAAGGATTATAATTTATGAATGTTGACGCGATTATACTTGCAAGAGGTGGCTCAAAAGGAATTCCGAAAAAAAATGTCAAAATTTTTTGTGGTAAACCTTTAGTTGAGTGGACAATCTTGCAGGCAAAATCTTCAAAGAATTTAAACAATATCTATTTAAGCTCTGACTCTGAGGAAATACTTAAAATTGGAAAAAAACATAATATTAATTTAATTAAAAGACCAAAAATATATTCTGGGGATAAAGCAACTTCAGAAAGTGCAATTATGCATTTTTTAAAAAATTGTAAAAGTGCGAGTAATGATGGGATTGTTCTTTTAGAACCAACCTCTCCATTAAGAAAAAGGAAAGATATTGATAATTTAATTGTAGAATTTTTCAATCATAAATGGGATTCTGGATTTACTGCTGGAGAACTTAAAGATTTTTTAATTTGGGAAAAAATAAAAAAAAATAAACTAAAAAGTATGAATTATGATTTTAAAAATAGAGGACAAAGATTTAATAGAAAAAATTGTTATGTAGAAAATAGTCTTGCATATATATTTAAGCCAAAGATATTTATGAAATATAGAAATAGACTAGCAGGAAAGATTGGTTTAACAATAAATAAAGTTTGGCAGTCATTTGAAATTGATGAAAAAGATGATTGGAATTTTGTAGGTTCAATTTTTAAAGAAAAAATTTTAGGAAGGGAAATTTAATAAATGGAAAGTGGAAGATTAGTATATTTAAACGGAAAGTTTGTAAAAGAAAGTGAAGCCAAAATTTCAATTTTTGATTCTGCTTTAATGTTTGGGGATATGGTTTTCGAAATGACAAGATCGTTTAACAAAAAACAGTTCAAACTTAAGGAACACTTAGAAAGACTTTATTATGGAATAAAGATTTATAGAATCCCTATGAAAATTTCTATGAAGGAGCTAGAAGAAATCTGCTATGAAACTATAAAAAAAAATGAGCCTTTTTTTAATGATACTGATGAACATAGATTAATGATTAATGTGAGTAGAGGTCCCTTGGGGATATATGCTCCAATCTTTGATAACAAAATAGAGACAACGGTTGTTGTAGCAGATTTTCCACTAAAATGGACAGTTGCTTATATGGCTCCTTTATATGATGAGGGTGTAAATGCGGTATTAGTTAATCAAAGAGCTATCCCAGCACATTTAGCAGATCCAAAAATTAAAAATAGAAGCAGAGTTTTTTATCAAATGGCAAATATTGAAGCATCAATGTTTAGAGGAAAAAACAATTGG
>MDTG01146387.1_pt1 | contig 21209 bp, 21 predicted proteins | sample 811421 | NCBI WGS metagenome assembly MDTG01 (sample SAMN05326645, study PRJNA326480) | marine metagenome | isolation source: seawater | place: Pacific Ocean: South East | collected 2011 | reverse complement strand
TTTGCCGGCCAGTTCGTATTTAAAGCCAACGATACCATTGTTGAAACGGTAAAAGAGCACGGTAACCTAGTGCTTAACGTGAAATACGAGCACAGCTACCCGCATTGCTGGCGCCATAAAACGCCTATTATTTTCCGTGCTACGCCGCAGTGGTTTATCAGCATGGACAAAAAAGGCTTGCGTGCTGAGTCAATCGAACAAATTAAACAAACTAAGTGGATCCCTGAGTGGGGCGAAAACCGCATCCAGAAAATGGTAGAAGGTCGTCCAGATTGGTGTATTTCTCGCCAACGTACATGGGGTGTGCCAATACCATTATACGTGCATAAGCTGACCGGTGAACTTCACCCTGAGTCGGTTGCACTTATGGAAAATGTGGCTTCGGAAGTGGAAACCAAAGGCATTCAAGCTTGGTGGGATATCGATGATGCTGCGCTATTAGGTAGCGACGCCGATAACTACGATAAAGTAACCGATACTCTAGACGTATGGTTCGACTCAGGTGTAACGCATTACTTTGTGGTTGATCAACGTGAAGACATTCCAGCTAGCGCCGATTTGTACCTTGAAGGGTCAGATCAACACCGTGGTTGGTTTATGTCATCGCTAATGACATCTACTGCTATGCATGGCCATGCGCCTTACAAAGAAGTATTAACCCATGGCTTTACCGTTGATGCCCACGGCAGAAAGATGTCGAAGTCGGTTGGTAACGTTGTGGCGCCGCAAGAGGTGACGAACAAACTAGGCGCAGACATTCTTCGTTTATGGGTTGCTTCTACCGATTACCGCGGTGAAATTGCGGTATCTGATGAAATTCTTAAACGTGCTGCTGATGCATATCGCCGCCTACGTAATACTTCACGTTTCTTATTGGCAAACCTTAATGGCTTTGAGCCAGAAGATGCTTTACCAGAAGAAGAGATGGTGGCACTGGATCGCTGGATTGTAGCCCGTGCTAAAGCGCTACAAGAAGAACTTGTTGAAGCGTTTGAAAAGTACGACTTGTTAGTAGTAACGCAAAAGCTAATGCACTTCTGCTCAATCGAGTTGGGTTCTTTCTACCTAGACGTGATTAAAGACAGACAGTACACGGCGAAATCAGACGGCAATGCGCGTCGCTCTTGTCAAACTGCGCTTTATCATATTATGGAAGCGTTAGTTCGCTGGATGGCACCAATCACAAGCTTTACAGCGCAAGAAATTTGGGAAGCCCTACCAGGCGATCGTAGTGAATTTGTATTTACCGAAACCTGGTACGAAGGCTTTAACAGCTTCACCCAAAGCGACGTATTTAACAATGAACTATGGCATCAGGTATTAAGCGTGAAAGACGCAGCTAACCAAGCCATGGAGCAAGCGCGTAAAGACGGTCAACTAGGCGGCTCGTTAGAAGCGAAGATTGACTTGTATGCTACAGAGTCTTTATTTAACACCTTGGCTTCACTTGAAGATGAATTGCGCTTTGTATTGATTACATCAGCAGTGAACCTGACTAAAGTAGAAAGCGCACCAGACAATGCTACGGCTACTGATGTTGAAGGCCTATGGTTAAGCGTAAACAAAGCAAGCGGCGAAAAATGTGTTCGCTGTTGGCACCATCGCGAAGATGTTGGCACCCACGAAGGGCACGAAGAACTATGTGGCCGTTGTGTCACTAACATTGATGGCGAAGGGGAAACGCGTCAGTATGCTTAATACTACGGCGGATACCAAGCCTAAGTTATTCAGTGAAACCGGTTTACGGTTTCTTTGGATAACCCTAATTGCATTCGTGTTAGATCAGGTTAGTAAGTACGCGGTATTAGGCGGTATGTCACTTTATCAATCGATAGAGGTATTACCGTTTTTCAACTTAACCTACGTACATAATTATGGCGCGGCATTTAGCTTTCTTGATAGTGCCGGTGGCTGGCAGCGATGGTTTTTTACTGCCATCGCTACTGTTGTCAGTGTGGTTATTTTATGGTGGTTGAAACAATCGCCTAAAAACCAAACCCTGTTGCCTGTTGCCTTTTCTTTTATATTAGGTGGCGCGCTAGGTAACGTTTACGATCGTTTAGTGCATGGGTATGTTATCGATTTCCTCGATTTTCACGTAAACAACATGCACTGGCCTGCCTTCAATATTGCCGATAGCGCTATATTTATTGGTGCAGCCCTTTTAATTATTGATATGTTCAAGAACGGTGAGAAGCACAAAAGCGCCGATTCAGCCAACACATCAAAGCAGTAACCGGAGCCACAATGACCGACAACCTTATTATTGGTTCTGACAGCGAAGTTATTCTTCACTTTGATTTAAAACTTGAAGATGGCTCAGCCGCTGACAGCACCCGAGTAAACAATAAGCCTGCGAAAATGGTAATGGGTGACGGTAGTCTTACCCCTAACTTTGAAGCTTGCTTGTTAGGGCTTCAAAAAGGTGAAAAGAAATCATTTACGCTAGCCGCGAACGATGCCTTTGGTGAGCCTAACCCAAACAATATCCATTACATGGATAGAAACCGTTTTGGTGCTGATTTAGAAATTCAAGAAGGTGCTATTCTTGCGTTTTCTCAGCCAGATGGCTCAGAAATACCCGGTATTATCAGAAGTGTAGCGGGCGACTCTATCACGGTCGATTTCAACCACCCATTAGCTGGGCAAACGGTTATTTTCGATGTTGAAATAGTTGATGTGAAAGCCGCACCTACACCAGAAGGTGACCAGTAATTATGCAAATTCATCTCGCTAACCCTCGTGGCTTTTGTGCCGGAGTAGACAGAGCCATCACTATTGTAGAAAGAGCGCTCGAAATATTTGAGCCGCCTATCTATGTTCGCCATGAAGTCGTTCACAATAAATTTGTGGTAGATGGACTACGTGAGCGTGGCGCTATTTTTGTAGATGAATTGCATGAAGTGCCCGATAACTGCATTGTTATTTTTTCTGCCCATGGGGTTTCTCAAGCAGTAAGAAAAGAAGCTGAAAATCGAGGCTTAAAGGTATTTGATGCTACTTGTCCGTTGGTGACTAAAGTGCATATGGAAGTGACCCGAGCAAGTAAAACTGGTACCGAGTGTATTTTGATTGGCCATGCAGGGCACCCTGAAGTAGAGGGTACTATGGGGCAGTACAGTAACAATGAGGGTGGGATTTACCTTGTTGAGTCTGAGGCTGATGTGGCGACCCTTGAAGTGAAGGACGCCAAAAACCTTTATTACTGTAGCCAAACGACGTTGTCAGTTGATGATACAGCGGATGTAATTGATGCATTACGTGAACGTTTCCCTGATATTCAAGGGCCTCGTAAAGACGATATTTGCTATGCCACACAAAATCGTCAAGACGCCGTGCGGGATTTGTCACAAGACTGCCAAGTATTATTGGTAGTGGGTGCGCAGAATAGCTCAAATTCAAATCGTTTACGTGAGCTAGCCGAAAAAATTGGTGCAAAAGCGCACTTAATTGCCGATGCGAATTGCATTCAGGAAAGCTGGCTTGAAGGCGTTGAGCACATAGGTGTGACTGCAGGTGCTTCAGCACCTGAGGTGCTAGTGCAAGGCGTGGTTGATAAGCTTAAAACATGGGGGGCGGTTTCTGCCTCTGAACGTGCAGGCCGAGAAGAAAATGTGGAATTCGCGGTTCCCAAAGAGCTTAGAGTTAAACAAGTAAGCTAACGCCGTTTAGGTATAAAAATTGGGTTGGATTCGAAAGCACTGCATTGATATGCGGTGCTTTTTTTTTACGCTATCGTCTAATGGTAATACAATCTTATACGTTTTATGATTGCTTATACCTTGAGCAAGAAATTTTTAGCATAGAATGCTAAACATAAGGTTGTGTCTAAATTTTAGCGTGAATGCCACCGTGCAATGCAGGGAATATGAATCAAACGATAAACACTAGTGGATTAGGTAAGCAACAAGGCGTTGGCCTTATAGAGGTGCTTGTCACTATGTTTATCCTTGCCATTGGTTTACTCGGTGTGGCGGCACTTCAATTCACCGGTTCGTTTGCCAACAAAGATGCCATTAGCCGTACGCAAAGTGAATTTGTTGCCGCTCAGGTTGCTGAACGTTTACGTGCTGCTGCACGCGTGGCAACGGTAGGGGATGGCATTGTGGTCAACAACCAGTATTTCAGTGCAAGCAATTACAATTTCAATGGGCTTAGTTGTTCAGGTTCTACTCACCCATACAAATGTTTTTGTTTGAGTCGCCCTACTGGGGTGCCTAATTGCGAAACGGCCACCTGCAACGAGCAGGATATGGCGAAATACGATGGCTGGGCACTTTCATGCGCAGCAGTGCAAACTAACCCTCAAACCACATTGTCGTTAACCTGTTCAGATAATAACGTGGCGGATGTTTACAGTTGCAGTGCGGGCTCACGGTTGCAAGTTATTCTAGCCTGGCCGGTCGCATCAGCAGGTAATCAATCATATACCTTAAATACGCGTTGCAATCCAAATGAATCAGACAGTAATGCCTGCGTGATAAAGGATTTAACCTTGTGAAGCGTGCACAGGGTTTTTCTCTTGTAGAGTTAATGATTTCATTGGCGTTAGGGTTGGTTATATCTGGCGCTATCATTCAGGTGTTAGTGAGTAGCAGTGTAACGAATAAGCTTAATCAGGCGGTTGCACAGGTACAGGAGTCTGGACGTTTTATAACAAGTCGGCTCAGTCATGAATTTTACGAAATTGGTCGCTACGACACTATTGTTGCTTCTATCGATGATTCAGTTGATACGGTGGCTGAGGCTGGATTTATTGAAAATAGGCCGATTGGATTGGCCGGAGACTTTGCCTCAAATGCCACGCTCGGAAGCACGCAAGCATCGAGTGGGGCAAGTGATGAGTTAGTGGTGAGTTTACTTGCGCTTGCCGATTGTACGGGCAGTAAACATGGCTATGCCGCAAATGATGAGTTTCATGTGGTAAATCGATACTACGTTAGCGGCAATGAATTTAGATGTACAGGCTACGACGGTCGAGTATTACGGGGCCTTAAAACACAATCGGTTTCACCGAATACTGTGACCTTGCTAGACAATGTCAGTAACTTTCAACTTCAATATGGCGTCAGTGATGTTGCTGAGAATTCCAATGGGCAAGCGATAACCTATGTGACGGCAGATAGGTTGGCAGCGCTACGAGCACAGAATCAACAGGTGGTTGCGCTGCGCTGGGCTATCTTACTTAAAAGCTATCAAAACCAAGTGCAGCAAACCTCAGCCCCTACATTTGCCTTACTAAACGAGAATCAAGTCACGCTAGACTCGAGCCATTATTATCAGGTCTTTACTAAAACCGTGTCACTTCGAAATATGAAAAACTTTGTTAGGAGCATTCAATGAAACAGCGTGGATTGGTAATGGTGTTTGCATTGTTAGTGCTGCTCTCCCTCACTATTTTAGGCGTAAGCGCGGTAACCAGCAGCTTGTCCCAATCTAAAATGGCCATGTCGATGCAGCAGAGTGGGCTAGCATTCGACGCGGCAGAAGCGGCTATTGCGGGGGTGTTTTTTGAGTCAGAGGATGAGTCACTATTACAAGATGATAGTAAAGTAGATCCTCTTTCAGCTGCACGCCAGCTTGATCCCTACGATCCAGAAACAGAAGCAATGAGCTGCTTCGATGAAAATGAATGGACTGATAGGTACATGACCGAAAGTGGTCTTTCATGGGGCAGTGAACATACAACAAATGGTACTTATCAAACCATGGCAAGTACCAAGAGCTGGTCTCGTACTGCGTTTATAAGAGAGCAAGCGTGTCGTGGCTCAAGCAACGTGATTGGCGGTAGTAACGTAAATTGCCACGTGTTTATTATTAGAGGCTGCGGCAAAGTAGGTAGTAAATCTACGGTGGTCGCGAACTCTCTAGCGGCATCAGTGTTTGGCCCTGCATCACAATAAAAAGAGTAATAATTATGAAACGCGTAAGTAGTTTTTTTGTCTCGGTAGTGATGTTTTCTTGCATTGGTTTTTCAGCTGTCGGTGATGATTTGGATATCTACTTAGGCACGGCGTCAGAGTCGGCAACTTATAATCCAAATGTGCTTTTTATCATGGACACCTCCGGCAGTATGACGGGCAAAGATGGTACCGGGCAATCGCGTATTCTAAGAGTACAAAATGCCCTTAAAGCGGCGTTAACCTCAGCCACTAATATAGATGCAGGTCTTATGCGTTTCTCAGACTATGGTGGCCCTATACTTTTCCCAGTAAGCGGAATTGATGATGCCATTCAGCCGGAACTCATCACATCAACAGGCGCAAGTAGCCACGATGCATCAGAAATTAACGGTACGGTAAATACTACGGCTAATGACCTAGTATTGAGTTCAGGCACAAATGTAGTCACATCAGGAATGCGTTTTACTGAGATGAATATTCCTCAGGGGGCCACGATAGTGAGTGCGCACCTTCGTTTTACATCAGAAAAATTTAATATAGCAGGCACTACACTCACCATAAGCGGTGAAGCGTCAGCCACTAGCACTGAATTTTCTACTGCATATAATAACCTTTCTTCAAGAACGAAAACTGCCTCAGAAGTTGAATGGATAAGTAATAATGATTTTCCATCTGCTGATGAAATCATTGCCACGCCTGATATCTCATCGGTTATTCAAGAAATTGTAGATTTGCCACAGTGGTGTGGGGGGGACGACCTCAATATTCTTATAGAAGGCACAAGTTCAGATGCTGCTAGCAGCCGTGAAGCCCGAGCATTTGACGCTGGGCAAACCGGATCACCTCAATTGGTGGTGTCTTATGATGATGCAACAGCAACAGGTTGTATCAGTGGTGAAAGCATTTACCAAGTGAGTCGTTCTAACGACAATATAGAAGAAAGTAATAACGGTTATGAAAATACAGGTTCAGAGCTAACTTTTTCAAGCAATTACAACAGCTACATAGGGGTTCGCTTTCAAAATGTAAACATCCCTCAAGGCGCTGAAATTTCCGAAGCTTATATAGAACTTACCGCTTACAGCAGCTACAACACTAATAACTCGAGCATGTTAATCCGCGGTGTTGCAGATAATGATGCTGATGACTTTTCCTCAGGCAATCGTTATTTGCTTAGAAATATTGGTAAAACGTCGGGTGTAACCTGGAACATGGGCTCGTTCTCATCGGGTAACGATTACGCCTCACCGGATATATCAGGTGTAGTTAAAGAGATTGTAGATAGATCGGGCTGGCAATCCGGTAATGCGATGGCGTTCGTGTTCAGTGACTTTACCGGTTATCGAGGTGCATATACCTACAGTGGCTCCCAATCTTCCGCGGCAAAGTTAGTGGTTAAGTTCAATGGTTCAGCCTCGCCAGGGCAGACATCAACGGTAAGAGAGCACCTAGTTAGTAAAGTGGATGAGCTTACTGCCAGTGGTTACACACCCATCGTAGATACCCTTTATGAAGCAGTAAACTATTACGGCGGCAGAGACGTTGATTACGGGCTAACCCGCGGTAATTATAATGTATCAAACACGGTGAGGAAGAATACGCGAGTCAGTCATAGAAGTGCTTATTTGGGCGCAGATGCCGTTCAACCCAATGGGTGTTCCGATGACAACCTATCTGATAGCGACTGTATTAATGAATATATCCCTAGCGGGGCAACCTATATATCACCGGTTAGCGATCTGCAGTGCCAGACCAACAACCATATTGTTTTACTGTCAGATGGTGAAGCAAACAATAACCACAGTGTATCCCTTATCGAATCATTACTAGGTGAAAGCTGTACCGGTAGTGGCGGCGAAAAGTGTGGGCTAAGCCTCGTTAAAAATGTCAGTGACTCAGATACGTCGGTAATTGATCGTCGCGTGATAACCCATACAATAGGTTTTGCAGCGAATAGTACTGCCAATAACTTCTTAAACCAGTTGGCAGTGCAAAGTGGTGGTGGATTCTATCAAGCCGATGACAGCACTGAACTACTTGAGGCATTCAACACTATTCTGCGCTCTGTAAAAGATGTTAATTCAACCTTCGTATCACCCGGTGTAGCGGTGAATCAACTTAATCGCTTAACCCATAACGATGAACTCTACTTTGCGTTGTTTAAGCCCAGTGAAGGTGCTATCTGGCCTGGCAACCTTAAGCGTTACCAGTTAGATGGTGAGAATATTTTAGATCAAAATTCATTGGTTGCTGTTGATGGTGATACAGGGTTCTTCAAGGATACCTCCCATAGCTACTGGTCGACCCTTGCTGATGGTAGTGATGTTCGAGAGGGCGGTACCGCGAGTAAAATGACATCGAACCGTAATTTGTATGTTTTCGATGGTGCGGGAAATATTGTTCAATCTAGTAATGAATTGCATGAAGATAACAGTGATATTACGGCCGCATTATTAGGTGTGGATGATGAGCTCGATGCACAAGCGCTTCGCGAAGTATTGCTTAAATGGGCGCGGGGCGTAGATATTAAAGATAATGATGGAGATGGGGATACTACTGACTATCGGCTTCAAATGGGCGACCCCATTCATTCACAGCCTGTGGTGGTCAATTACAGTAGTACAGATTCAGCCATATTGGTTGCCACAAACCAAGGAATGCTGCATTCGTTCGATGCAGAAACCGGCGAAGAAAACTTCGGCATTATGCCTAAAGCGTTGCTGCCTAACTTGCACCACTTTTATGAAGATATCTCTACGTTTAATCACGTTTATGGCTTAGACGGCGAGATGGTGTTACGCACAGTGGGCACATCAACTTACTTGTATTTAGGGATGCGCCGAGGTGGCCGGAACTATTATGTGTTTGATGTAACCCAGAAGACGTCGCCAACTGTTAAATTTGTGATTGAAAGCGGCACCACGGGTCTTGAGAAATTAGGCCAAACATGGTCGCGCCCCACTATTACAAAAGTGCGCTACGGCACCCAAGAGAAAAATGTCATGATCATCGGCGGCGGTTACGATGACTCGCAAGATGATAAATCAGTAAGAAGTGCTGATGCTGTTGGAAATGCGGTATATATGTTCGATGCCGACACTGGAAGCTTACTTTGGCACGCCAGTAATGCTGATGCAGATTTGAATCTAGTTGATATGAACTACAGTATTCCAGGTCGTATATCTGTAATTGACAGAGACAACGATGGCTTCGCTGATCATATGTATGTAGGTGACATGGGCGGGCAGCTGTTCCGTATGGACATTTATAATGGCGAGTCGGGCAGCAACTTTGTAAAAGGGGCTAGGTTGGCAGATTTTGCTGGAGACACCGCTGAAACTAACCGCCGTTTTTACTATGGTCCTGATGTATCGGAAGTTGCGCTGGGTGACGAATTATATTATGCCGTGGCAATGGGCAGTGGATGGCGTGCATCACCGCTAGATGTCACAGTTGAAGACAATTTTTATATGCTAAAAGACCAGGGGGTATTTAATCGCGATGCGAGTGGTCAATTTACCTTCATGAGTACAGTGTCTGAGTCAGATTTATATAATGCGACCGAACATTTGCTCACCAGTAGCGATGAAGGCGAGCAAGGTGTGGCAGCATCAAGCTTTGCGAATAAAGCGGGGTGGTATATAGAGCTGACTACCGATGGCGAAAAAGTATTAGCGTCACCTTTAATAGTAGATTACAAAATATTCTTTACTACTTATGTGCCTGCGGTCAGTAGCACCAGTTTGTGTGCGCCGCCGTCGGGTAATAGCCGCGCTTATCTCGTTAATTTATTTAATGCTAATGCCGTATCAGACCTAAATAATAATGGCGAACTCGATAGTTCGGACAGATCTGTAGAGTTACAGCAAACAGGGATAGCCCCAGAGACTAAAATTCTTATTGAAGATATAACCAGCCCTGTGGTGTGCCTTGGTACCGAGTGTGCATCTACTGTTATCAGTGTCGACGATGATGGCAACGAAGAGGATTGCGGTTCAGCGTTTGAGTGCTTAGCGCAAAATATTTATGGCAAGTTTGAGCGAATACAACGAGGCAGTTGGCATTCCGAAACTGAGCGAGAGGGTACATCTAAGTGATTAGAAGTAACGAAAAAGATAAAGGCTTTTCCCTTATTGAATTAATGATCGTGGTGGCCATTGTTGGCATTCTTGCCAGCATTGCTTACCCGTCATATCAGTCTTTTATGACCGATGGATATAGAGGCTCGGCGCAAGCAGACATGCTGGCATTTGCTGCTGCAATGGAACGTCATCATAGTGGCTCTTTTAGTTACCAAGGCGCGGGTGCAGGTGGCGGAAATACAGGGGCACCAACCATATTCGCTACTTACTCTCCCTCAACCGAAGCAGCGGCGAATAAACGCTACAACCTCACCATAGTGTCTGCCGATGCCACCAGTTACCAGCTAAAAGCAACGCCAGTAAGCGGTACTGCGCAGGCTGCTGATGGCGCGCTGTTTTATTTTAGTGATGGCCGTAAAGGCTGGGACGTAAATAATAATGGCTCGCTGGCGGCAGGCGAGTATTGCTGGTCTTGCTAGCAATCTAAGGCGTAGCGGGTGAAAGGGGCATTGACGGCACTAGCGGCCCCATGCTCACCACATCTTGCCAATGGGACTGATACGGCGGTGCCACTACAACCGTCAATGTTAAGTTAATAGCTTGGCTTTCAGGTTTCACTTTTTCGATAAGTTCTTGCGCGTCATCAGGCGCTTCTTCTGCATTTATTTCTTCAGTTGTTGTTTCATTCCCTTCACTAAGCGTTTTATCGGCGTGTGTTTTATCGGTGTCTACAGCGTCATCCGTATGGTGCAACTTGGGTAAAGGCTCTACATCTTCGACTAAGGTCACGGCTTTAGCCGCGCTCGTGATATACGAAGGGGTAATGGTAGTATATGCATCCTGATCCTTATTCACATTTATTAGTAAATCAGTTTGGTCGGTTTCAAGCTGATGCCGAGCTTGCTGCACCTCATTTAGTTGCTGCCATTGTCCATAAATTTGCTGATAAAGCTTAAGGCCTGCAGTAAAGGTGAGTGCAAAGAGTCCTGATGCAATCATTACCTCTATGAGCGAAAACCCTTGGGTCTTTTTAATTAAAGTCATGCCAACTCCCGGGGATAGGTTGCATCTTTTGCAAACCGCTAGATTGTTGAAGGGCGCGTAATACGCTTAGATTGAAATCGATGTGCCCATGGAAAACCCTAGTGACGTCCTCATTGCTTACCATGGCGCCTACAAGCTTGGCCGAAGAGGCGATAGTGGCGACAGGTGATACAACGGTGATAGGGGTGGCTGAATAGGTGGCAGAAGGCGAAGAGGGCAAAGAATGCGAAGAACTAGTAGGCGCACTGGTTTCGCTTAATATCACCACTAACCCGTAAATTTGGGCATGGGCATCAAGGCTGAAATCTCCCTTTTCTATGACAAGTAAAACAGGGTGACTCGCTGACCCTATGGTTTCACCGTCCGTAATATTACAGGAACCACGCACCCAAAACACGAGGTGGTGGGTAAGGTTGTCGCAGTTATTTGTTATGCGCGGTTCTGGAAAATACATTGGTGTAAAATCTCTGTGGTGACGTTCAAACAGATGAAGAAGAATATTACTAGTCGCACCTGTTACTACGCTGGTGGCAGGAAGACGAACTAATGCGGGGTGACGTAAAAAACCTTGTCTAATGAAGAGTGAAGTAACAGGGTGAGTCATGTCCACTGAAAACAAGGTTAAATGTTGTGAATCCCTTCCTACATAGTGGGTCGCTGACACAGATGCACGGGTGAATAAACTCGCGGTTTGCTGCCAATCTTCGCTGGTACGCAGTTGCTCGGATAACTGGGTAACGTCGTTGTGCAATATATTCATCACTTCGTTATAAGCAATGCTGCGCTTACTGGCTTGAAACTCGCTTGTAAGTAGTGAACTGGTTGCCCAAAGTGCCAGAGTTATTAAGCTCAACAGTATGCCCACCACGCTTAACAATGCGGCGCCTTTTATGCGTATCGACTCTTTACCGCCCATAGTAGGTAGTGAGGATGTAGCGGGCGAACATAATGAAAAACAATCAGTGCTACATCGCATTGGCAACTCGTATATGCAGATGTTGCTCGGCGGTAAGCTGGGCAGACGCTTTGCCCTGTACCGCCAGCTTTACCTTGTAAACAGGGGTATGGTTTGCCTCACCGTACAAAGATATAGTGAATTGGGTAACGTGCAATTCTGATGCGTCGGTTAAATCATGCCATCCACCCTGCTCGCAACTTTTGCTGGCTACACGGTACTCGAGGGCTTTGTTACGCAATCGAAAGCCTAGCAATTCGGCGGGGTTTTCATGGCTAATATCGCCATCAGAATTTTTATCATAAGAAAATAAAACACAAGAATTTTCAACCTCTAGCGGATGATGGCTGATGTTTATTGCGGGCGGTAGTAATGCGCTATTGGCAAAAATTTCTTCAAAGGGGCGAGCTACGTATCCTGCCCGCTGTAGTTGTAAAGAGAGCGAGTGACTAATAAGTCGTAACTCACTTTGTAGTGCTAATTGTTGTTGAAAATAACCGAGTTCTTTAGAAATAGTAGCCGCCCCCATGGCAGAAAAAAGTACCAATGTTGTGCTAATTGCCATGGTTATAGTTAGCTCGACTAGGCTAATGCCAGATAGCCTTAACATAGAGGAATACCCTCCAGTGCAGTGGAAGTACAATACCGTACCCGGCCAAGGTTATTAATGATAACTTTACCGGTATATCGAGCGTTAGATATGGTAACTGTCACTGCGCTGCCGAAGCTCATTCCATGCGTTCCATCGAACGTCAGTAATGACTTTTTATTGGCTGGACTCGTAATGAAGGCATGATAGTTTTGCATAACAAGCCGTTTCTGCTGGCTAAAAACGTGACAACTGGTTGCTGTACTACAATCGCAGTCGCTCGCTGACGTTATACTGATGCAATGATTCGCTGAAGCGTCTACAACCAAAGTAACTGGCTTTCGCTCAGCGATAGAGAGCGTACGGGCGTACTTAGCGATGTCTGCGGTATGCTTTAATGCACTTTTTATAGCACTTGCTTGTCGCCATTCAGCAAAAGAGGGCACGGCCAAAGCACTGATAATGACCACAATGCAAAGCACCACCAGTATCTCTAACAATGAAAATCCATCTGCTTTGTTTAAAACCATGCCTTAGTCCGGTTATTTGTCATTTGTTTGCTGTTAGGTTTACAGCATAACGAATCAACAAATAGAGGGCTGCTGTACCATGGAAGGGAAAATCAATTTAATCAGAATGTGGGGTATTACATTAATTGAGCTTTTGGTCGCCGTTGCGATTGTGGGTATTATTTCTATGTTCGCCATTCCTAGCTACTCATCAACCATCGCGCTTGCGAATAAGCATGAAACCATTAGCTATTTACTTTCTTTGCAAATAAAGCAAGAAAGGTACTGGTTGAGTGAAGGTAAATACTCAGGGCTTAGTGGGTTGCCAGCACCCAATATAGACGGCGTTACACTGACATACAGCGAATCTAAGGATGGAAATTATAGCATTGTAGCGTCTTTAGGCTTTTTGGATAAATCTAACCCTTGTCGGTTGCTCACTATTACCCCGCACGAAAATTTACCTCATGGGTGTTGGGGAAGGTAGCCTGTATTTGATATGACCCATCATTATTTCGCCGCTAAAGAACACCGCTGCAAGGTATTAGGGGCAAGTAAGGGCTGTGCCAGATAAATCTTCATTAACGCCATCATCGTCACTGTCGATGGCAACAGATATTCTACCGAAGAGTGATAATAAGAGGGCAGAAGCATACGAGGCATCTTTGCTGCTAGGGCAAATGGTAATGGTTGCACTGGTGCTAATACTGCCTTGTTCAGAAAAAGAAATAGCGCCCGAAATGCCACTGATTGTATTACCTGAATTTAGCGGATCGCTGCTGGCAATAAGGGGTTCACTACTGTCTCTGCTTCCATTTGTATTCTCATCAATAAAGACCATCTTGGCGTTGGCCCAGTCGCTTACACACGTATCGTAATTCGTAGTAGGGCAAAGTATCACGTCAAACTGTTCATTAACGGCACTAAACCTAGCTTGCTGTGCTATCGCGCTTAACGTATTGATGTCGCCGGTTACTCTATTTTTGACTAAAATACTATTAATAGATGGGGCAACAACCCCTACCAAGATTGCCAAGATGGCCACCGTGATTAGCATCTCTAAAAGAGTCAGGCCGAACTGAAGACGCATAGCGCTAGAAGACTTTGTTTTCACTGATATTTATTTACTAAGTTAGTTTAATACTGATAATAACGTTAGCCTCTAAATTTACAACAATAGATACAAACGCACGGGAACGTCCAAGGTAAACCAATTTGCCTTGAAATGGGTATAAAAAAAGGCGTGTAGGCATGCCCTCAGATACAAAAAGCAACGAATTTTAGTGATTAATGAAGTTTGAATTCTTTTACCACTAACATCTAAGGCGAGTTTATCGTAAACTCAGGCATCAGGACGCCCACTCACTAATTGGACATTATAATGCAAAAACAAGCAGTTATTGAAGAAATGAAAGTGCTGCCTGAAATTGATGTGGCATTTGAAGTTACTCGTCGAGTGGCTTTCATTAAAAAGCAGCTTCTTACGTCAGGTTTAAATTCACTGGTGCTAGGCATTAGTGGCGGTATCGATTCTTGTACGTTGGGCAAATTAGCCCAGTTAGCAGTAAATGAGTTAAACCAAGAAAAGCACGAAAATTTTCAGTTTGTTGCCGTCCGTTTACCTTACCAAACACAGGCTGACGAAGCTGATGCTCAATTGTCGATAGACTTTATTGAGCCTTCCCATTCCGTAACGGTGAATGTGCAGCCCGGGGCAGATGCTATTCATGCTGCTACCACTGAATCATTATCAAGCGCTGGTTTATTACCTGAAAGTGAAGCAAAGCGTGATTTTGTTAAAGGTAATGTAAAAGCACGAACTCGTATGGTGATTCAGTATGAAATTGCTGGAATGGTCGATGGACTCGTGTTAGGCACAGACCATTCAGCTGAAAATATTACGGGTTTTTATACAAAGTATGGCGATGGAGCGTGCGATTTAGCGCCTTTGTTTGGCTTGAGTAAACGCCAAGTTCGACAACTGGCCTCGCATCTAGGTGCACCTCAAACCGTTATCACTAAAGCGCCCACCGCCGATCTCGAAACTCTCGCGCCGCAAAAAGCTGATGAACAGGCCCTTGGCATGACGTACGATCAAATTGATGACTTCTTAGAAGGTAAATCAGTTTCTGCCGAGGTAGATGAAAAGTTGCTGTACATTTATCAGCGTACTCAGCACAAGCGCGTACCTATTCCAACCATTTATGATGAGTAGTTACCATGAAAAAGATTGAAGCGATAGTCAAACCGTTCAAGATGGACGATGTAAGGGAAGCATTAGCCGAAGTTGGTATTGCTGGAATGACAGTGTCTGAAGTTAAAGGCTTCGGGCGACAAAAAGGACATACTGAGCTTTATCGCGGTGCCGAATATCAGGTGGATTTTCTGCCTAAAATTAAGATTGAGCTAGTGCTTGATGATGAACGAGTAGAGCAGGCGATTGAAGCTATCGAAAACTCAGCAAAGACGGGCAAAATTGGTGACGGTAAAATATTCGTATTCAACGTTGAATCAGCGGTACGAATTCGTACGGGTGAGCAAAACGAAGATGCCATATAAATAATCGTTGCTGGTTAAAGATAAAGCCTAGCGTCGCATATTCACGTAACGCTAGCGTATTTAGCGTTAGCGCTAATATCAAAAAAGGGAGCCTTAGGCTCCCTTTTTAGTTGGTGTTTCACTTCCCGTGATAAGGCAAATTAGTGGTCGTGACCACAGCCGCCTGGCGTATGGGCATGGCCGTGCTCTAATTCTTCAGCAGTAGCATCGCGCACATCAACCACTTCTACATCAAAAGTAAGCGGAATACCTGCAAGCGGGTGGTTACCGTCTACAACCACTTCCTCATCAGATGTTTCGATTATGATAACCGATTGCTCACCTTCAGGTGTGGTTGCACGAAAAGACATGCCAACTTCAACGTCCATGCCTTCAAACATTGAACTAGGTACACGCTGAACGAGCTCATCAATACGTTCACCGTAGGCTTTCTCTGGCTCAACAGACAAGTTGAACTTTTCGCCTTTTTCTTTCCCTATCAATGCGTCTTCTAGTCCCTCAATAAGAAAGCGGCGCCCTTGAAGCACTACAAGCGGCTCCTTACCGGCTGAAGAATCAAGCTCGGTACCGTCTTCGGTTGAAACGGTGTAGTGAAGGGTGACAACGCTGTCAGAGGTTATAGTCATAATTTGTCCTGTAGTTTTGCCCTGCTGGGCGATGGTTATAAATTTGTTTAATACTTATTTACGGTTTTTCACCAATGAGCTCTTTGCCTGCTCAATGCTGTACGGTAAAGGGCTAGGGTAGCAGGTAATTTCAACTTGATCAGCTAGGCGATGAATATCTTGCTCAGTGGTATCGTTTGAAAGCACGGCCATAAACCATGTTTCTTCGCTAAGTTCAGCTTTTCGAATGACCATGCCAGCGCGACGCCAGTTCTCGCCTAATTGCTTTTCTAACGTATCCCCAGCGTTAATGTGAAACGCTTTTGGCACTGAGAAACTATAAGCTGCGCGCTTGTTCTTACCTAAAAATCGAGTGCGAGCAACGACTTCCTGGCCCATATAGCAGCCTTTGTCAAAATCGATACCGTTGAGTGCCTGTACGTTCATCATTTGGGGAACGTACTCACTGATGCCAGTTTCCTGAATAGAAGGTATCGCACTTTCTATCATAATAGCATCGTATACATTTTGTTCAAAAATGGCGCCGTTAGTATCTTTAACTTTTTGCTCGAACTCAGGGACTTGCCCAGAGTTCAGTACCACATAATAACCAGCGCGCTGAGTATCACTTTTAAATACCCATCCTGCATCACTATGCACACTGGTTAATGGCTCACTAGGAAGGGTGTCAAAATAGCTGGCAAGCAACATTTGCCCTAGGTTTTCACCTAAGAAGAATTGCGTGTACTGGTTTGATTCATCGGTTATATCTACCTTTGAAAACACACCATACTTATTCAACTGAGCAAGGGAGTGTGCACCTGAGTCTTTGTTAGTTAGCATGAAAATAGCATCATCATGGCGACCCACAAACGAAATAGACCAAGTCTTTCCTTTATTGTCACAATGGGCACAATGCCTCACCGTATTCTCATCTAAGGCGTTAATGTTGACTGTCACTTGACCATGCAGGTAGCTGTCAGCTTGCTCGCCTTCCAGCTTTATCAGCATGTTGTCATTTAACTTAATTGCATAGTGCGAAGGTAAATCAGAAAGAGTCGTTAACGCTGTCATCAAAGATTCCAAATGAAGAATTTATAATGTAGTAGGTGAGGGGCTTGCGCGCTTTATCAAGGGGAACCCTTGAGATTATCGTATTTTGTGGGTAATTCTTGCTATCAAAGGCGCTATTGAAACGGGTTTCTGTCTAAAAGGGCAGTGATCCTTCGCCCGTCACCGTGGTAATATGATGATAGTGTTAAAACAATAATTAAGAATGTGAATATATGTTTGAGCCAAAAAGACGCGCTAGATTAAAGTGGGCATGCCGCAGAGGGATGTTAGAACTTGATGTGTTACTCATGCCTTTTGTTGATGAAGCCTTCGACTCGCTAGATTACGAACAACAAGAAATATTCGAACGCTTACTTACCAGCGACGACCCGGACTTATTTGCATGGTTTATGGGCCATCAACAATGCCAAGATCCAGAACTTGCTGGTATGGTGTCTACTATCGTTAATCGTGTCAAAGTACAGGGTTAAACTCACTTACTCGCCATGGCGACATGCAGTAGGAATGCTAATTCTTATTGCAGCTTTAGGTTTCAGTATTGTAAATTTACCTGAAGCCGTATGGACTTGGATAAGTCCAAGTTGGCTTTGGTTATGTGCGCTGATGTGCACGCCTATATGTGTGCTGATGTACATAGCGTTTTGCCGGAATACATGGCGCAGATTAAGCGAACCGACAACAGCGTCATCTAACGATGTTTACACGCTTACAGACGATGGCTCATTGCGGGCGTTGATGGTATCGGGTGAAGAGGTTTATTCGCCAGCGGTGAATCTTCATAAATCGTCATTATTGTTGCCATGGGGTCTAACCCTAAATGTGGAACGAACTGCGCGAAAATGGTACCAGCCGTATTACGAGCATGTACGCTGGGTATTAAAAGGTGAATGCTCTGAAGCAGATTATCGGCGGCTTTGCCGAGCAATAATCTTCGCTCAAGGAGCAGGCCAAACAAGGAATAACATTGATGTTTCGTGAGTATGCAAAAGCTTTGTTTAAACGTGTCGATACCCGACAGTTAATGCAATTCAAACCACCCACATTACCGCCTCGCATTTACACTAAGCAGATTAATATTGATAACAAGCACTACGGTGCGTTCTGTCAAGAAGTGGCGTGGCCAGATGCAACAACCATGCATCCTTTGTATCTGCAAATGCTGTCTTTGCCCCTTCAGATGCAGTGTTTGCTTGATAAGAAAAGCCCGTTTCCGCTGCTAGGATTAATACATGCTGCCAATCGTGTAGAAGTGTTAGAAGTGTGCGATTTAAGCGAGACATTTGAATGCCGAGTTCGATTCAGCGATGTTAGACCGCACTCGCGCGGCTGGGAAGTTGATGTTTCATTAGACGCTTTTCAACAAGGGCGCTGTGTTTACAAAGCAATCAGTAGCTACTTGGTGAAGGTGAAAGCGGTACACGTGGCACCTAGAGCTCCGGTGCAAGATACCACTGAAACCTGTGTCGAAAGCCCCAAAAACTTGCTTGCAGAGCTGGATGTTACGTCGGATACCGGCCGACGCTACGCGAAAATTTCTGGCGACTATAACCCCATCCATTTGTTTGGATTAAGTGCCAAAGCGTTTGGTTTTAAACGCCCAATTGCCCATGGAATGTGGACACTTGCCCGCGCGTTATCATTTGTACCCGTATCGGATGGTCAGCATATTTCAGATGTGGTTTGTCGTTTTAGACGACCCGTTATGTTGCCTTGCAGCATTAATGTCTATCAAATGTGCCGAGATGAAGACCGCTCCATTTTAGAGATTACGAGCAGTGATGAGCAGCAAGTACATCTAGATGCAGAGGTATCGACGCTTTAATTTGCAGTTGAAGTTGAGATTTCGAAACAATGTTAAAGCGGTTTTCATTAACTGGTAAGTCGACCTGTTTAGTTCGGTTTACTCAAAAAATAACAAATCGAATTCACGCAAAGCGCAAGGTAAATAGATAAGCGCAAGGTAAAACGCAAAGCGCAAGGTAAATAGAAAAGCCCACTTATTAATATAGCGTAGTAAACATGCTGTATTAAGAAGTGGGCTTTTTGTATTTCTATTGTAATGCCAAGTCACCTTGATGCTTTAAGGGGCGGTGTTAACTCACCCCCCAAAGTTAAGAAATAAGTGTTCCCGGTACCGACGGTAAAGCATCTTTTTCGGGGCACAGAAAGGTGGGCTGAGGATTTTCAAGTTGACCAGGATGGTCTAAGTTGAAGTGTAGACCCCGACTTTCTTTTCGTTGCATAGCGCAGCGCACTATCAATTCAGCCACAGTGACTAAGTTTCTTAATTCAAGAAGGTTATTGCTAACCCTGAAATGGGCGTAGTATTCCGCAATCTCTTGTTCTAGTAAGTTTATTCGGCGCATGGCGCGTTCTAACCGTTTGTCGGTGCGAACAATGCCTACGTAATCCCACATAAATAGGCGTAGTTCGTGCCAGTTATGCTGAATAATCACTTCTTCATCAGAGTCTGATACCTGACTTTCATCCCAAGGCAAAATGGCTTCTTCACAGGAGGCTGAAGGTAACGTAGAGATAATATGCTCGGCGGCAGCACTGGCAAATACAACGCATTCTAACAGCGAGTTAGATGCCATGCGATTTGCGCCGTGTAAGCCGGTATAGGCAACTTCTCCTATCGCGTACACGTTGGCTAAGTCTGTTTTTCCATTAAAGTCGGTTACCACACCGCCGCAGCTGTAATGGGCTGCGGGTACCACAGGGATAGGTTCGCGAGTAATATCTATGCCTAATGAGCGGCATTTGCGATAGATATTTGGAAAGTGTTTAACAATAAAGTCAGCTGGCTTATGACTGATATCTAAATACATACAGTCAGCACCAAGGCGCTTCATTTCATAATCGATGGCACGAGCAACCACATCCCTGGGCGCTAAATCGCCACGCTCGTCAAACTTGTGCATGAAACGGGTGCCATCGGCGTGACATAAGTTCGCGCCTTCACCACGAAGTGCTTCGGTAATCAGAAAGTTTCGGGCTTGTGGGTGGAATAAACAGGTAGGGTGGAATTGATTAAATTCCATATTGGCAACACGACAACCCGCTCGCCACGCCATTGCAATACCGTCACCGCTTGATACATCTGGGTTAGAAGTATATTGGTATACCTTGCTTCCACCGCCCGTCGCTAATGAGATAAAGGGCGCACGAATAACTTCAACATGCTCTTGTTGGCGGTTCCATACATAAGCACCAATAACCCGCTTTTTATCATTCTTCGATGGAATAAGGTCGATAGCGTTGTAACGTTCAAAAACGTGAATGTTAGGATGAGCAGAGACTGCATCGTTTAATGTAATCTGTAGTGCTTCACCGGTGGCATCAGCAGCATGAAGAATGCGTCTGTGACTATGCCCACCTTCCCGGGTAAGGTGAAAACGTTCTTCACCAGACTCCGTTGTTTCGGTATCAAAGGGCACACCGTAACCAATAAGCCAGCTTAGCGCTTCTTTTGCTCGTTCGGTAGTAAAGCGTACGGCAGGCTCATCACATAGGTCGCCGCCCGCTTTTAACGTATCTTGCACATGAGCATCGATAGAGTCTTGCTCATCGAACACCGCAGCAATGCCGCCTTGGGCATACCGAGTAGACCCTTCATTACGATCGCTCTTACTGAGCACAATAACCTGACAGTGGTCGGCAAGCCTAAGTGCAAGGCTAAGCCCCGCGGCGCCGCTACCTATAATCAGTACATCACATCGATGTTCAATAGAATTTGATGTGGAAGTTAGTGAAGATGACACTGATTTCATGTATTTTTGTATATATTAAACGAGCAAAGGTTCGGCAAGTCTAAAGGATGAGTAGCAAAACACAATCATTCTTGCCCCCTGGCCTAAGCATTTTTTAAAATATTTAATGCTTTTAC
>MDTG01015834.1_pt1 | contig 21209 bp, 16 predicted proteins | sample 811421 | NCBI WGS metagenome assembly MDTG01 (sample SAMN05326645, study PRJNA326480) | marine metagenome | isolation source: seawater | place: Pacific Ocean: South East | collected 2011 | reverse complement strand
TTTTTGGAGACAGTTTTATGATTGAAACCGGACAATTAGCGCCTTCAATATCCCTCATGACTGACGATGGTAGATTTACCTTGTCTGAACATATTGGCAAAAATGTGATCATCTTCTTTTTTCCAAAGGCAGATACATCTGGTTGCACCAAAGAAGCCGTTGCTTTTTCTGGTCTACAAGCAGAATTCGAAGCTGCGAATACCATTGTAATCGGCATTTCCAAAGATACGGCAGAAAAACAGGCTAAATTCAAAGAAAAGCATGGGCTGACCTGCCTACTGGGTGCAGATATAGACGGCGAAGCGTGCGAAGCTTTTGGTGTTTGGGTCGAAAAATCAATGTATGGGCGCAAATATATGGGCATCCAGCGTGCCACTTTCATAGTTAACGCTGATGGGCGGGTGGGACGTGTCTGGCCAAAGGTTAAAGTTCCCGGCCATGCAGAAGAAGTACTTGACCATGTGCAAGCTGGCGGCTAGCAAAAAGCAAATGATGCAACAAGCCAGCAGTCCTGGCCGGTGTTTTCCAAACTCGCTACCTGGTTTAATTGCGCTTAGACCCAACCCGCGCTGCAAGGCTTGCTTCAACAAACGCATCTAAATCGCCATCTAAAACCGCTTGCGAATTGCCCGTTTCTACATTAGTTCGTAAATCCTTGACCATCTGATAGGGGTGCAGGACATAGGAGCGGATCTGCGATCCCCAGCCAATTTCAGATTTGCCAGCATTCCCTTCGCTTGCAACTTCCTCACGCTTTTGAAGTTCCTGTTCATATAAACGCGCTTTCAGCATATTCATGGCCGTTGCACGGTTGCGATGTTGGCTTCTATCTGACTGGCACTGCACAACGATATTACTAGGAACATGGGTGATGCGGATGGCGGAGTCAGTTGTATTTACATGCTGCCCACCTGCGCCAGATGCGCGGTAGGTGTCAATGCGCAAATCTTTCTCTTCAATCGTGATATCGATATTTTCATCAACCTCTGGATAAATCCAAACAGATGCAAAGCTGGTATGGCGCCGTGCTGAGCTATCATAAGGCGATATCCGCACCAGGCGATGCACACCAGATTCTGTTTTCATCCAGCCATAAGCATTAACACCCATCACACGCAAAGTGGCTGACTTGATGCCAGCCTCTTCCCCGTCACTTTCCTCGATGGATTCTAGTTTGAAGCCCCGCGCTTCTGCCCATCTGGAATACATTCGCAATAACATGGCCGCCCAATCCTGAGCCTCTGTGCCGCCAGCCCCAGGATGAATTTCAATGAAGCAATTATTTCCATCTGCTTCCCCAGAGAGCAGTGACTCTAACTGTTTCTTACTGGCAATTTGGGACAGGTTTTGTAAAGCCAATACAGCTTCTGCAATCAAATCAGCATCACCCTCTTCCTCAGCAAGCTCCATTAACTCGGTATGTTCCAAGAGCCCCGTTTCCAAAATTCTTATGGCATCAATCTGCTGGTCTAGATGATTTTTCTCACGCATGATATTTTGTGCTTGCGCCTGATCATCCCAGAAATCTGCTTGAGCAATCAGTCTTTCTAGTTCGCTCTGACGCTTTAACGCCTCTTCCCAGTTAATATGCTGTCGCAACAATTCTATTGCAGATTGAATAGTGTCAATATCGGGCTGAGATTCGGTTTGCATCATAAAAATCTTGGTTGAACAACATCAATGAGGGGTCGTATTTCTGGCTAAATAGAATTTCTGGTGATATGGAATTATCAATACAAGGCCGGTGCGTCAACTGCAGAAGCAAACGAACTAGCCTTGTCATCAGGCAGGTCAATCAAGATACCCGACTTAGGACGTTGACCGGGCTTGAAAACTTCCAAGACAGCCATTTCATCATCATGGCGCACTCGCTCACCTGTTTCGGCGTGAACTGGCACCAAAGAAATCCCACCCGGACGACGAAAGGGAATAGCAGGCGCATTGACCAAGGCATCCATCATAAAATCTCTAAAAATAGGTAACGCAGCAGTAGATCCGCCTTCTATTTTGCCCAAAGGGCGGGGCACGTCATAACCAACATACACACCTGCTACCAAATCAGGCGAAAAACCGATAAACCAAGCATTTGTATTGTCATTTGTGGTGCCCGTCTTTCCAGCTAGTATTAATCCGGTATCGGCAATGCGCCGCCCTGTACCGCGGCTAATAACACCTTCCAGCATTGATACCATCTGATAGGCAGAAGCAGGGTCTGTTAATTGCTCCCTTGTTTCTGCTAGCTCTGGTATGGGTTGTGCTTGCCAACCTTCATCTGCCAAACAAGCGGTGCAATCACGCTTATCATGGCGCAATATTGTACGACCATAACGGTCCTGTATACGGTCTATCAAGCTTACATCTATCTTTCGTCCGCCATTTACTAGCTGGCCATAAGCAGCCGTCAGCCTGAGCAAAGTTGTCTCACCTGCTCCCAATGACATAGACAGGTAGGGCGGCAAATCAGTATCAATACCGAATTTAGCTGCATATTCTTGAACCGCTGGCATACCGATGGCCATCGCCAATCTAGCGGTCATCAAATTACGCGATTTTTCAATTCCCAACCGCATAATGGATGGGCCGTAAAATTTGCGTGTATAGTTAGCCGGTTTCCATTTTGGTTTGCCATGACCTTGGTCAAGGGCGAGCGGCGCATCAAGGATTTGGGTCGTGGGCGAATAGCCCTTATCCAGCGCGGCCAAATAGACAAAGGGCTTAAAAGCAGAGCCAGGTTGACGTCGTGCTTGTGTCGCCCGATTAAATTCAGAAGTACGGTAATCATAGCCACCTACCAGCGCCAGCATCCGTCCTGTATGGGGGTCAAGAACGACTATAGCGCCTTCCACATCTGGGCGCTGACCAAGCGCAAAATCATTTACTTGTGGTTGGTAATTTTCGCTCGAAAGGTCTTTTGCCTCAGATGGCGGCTGAACAATAACAATATCATCTATACCAAGAACTTGTGTTAGCGCGGTTATAGGCTGTGGGCGAACCCCGTCTGAATTGCGCGGCGGGTAGGCCCATTTCGCCAACTCAAAAGGAATATAGGCAGTCTGGCCGTTTAAATAAATCTGCGCTTTTGTCTTTTCAACTGCGGTCACCAGCGCAGCATATCGCAAATCTGGAAGCGTTTTAGTGTATTCTGCAAGCTGGGTATCGATATCTTCGCTTCGGTCAATACGCCCCAATGGTCCGCGCCAACCTTGCCGTCTATCTAGAGCCTCCAGACCTTCTCGCAAGGCACGTTCAGCTTTTTTCTGAAGCGAGGGATCAAGGGTGGAGCGCACGGACAATCCTCCCTCATAAAGAGTAACAGAGCCAAAGTCTTTTACCAGAAGTCTGCGTATCTCTTCCGTAAAATAAGGTGCGCTGGTCTTATCAAATCCAGAAGGCGGGCGTGTACCTAATGGACGCCCTATGGCATCTGCCGCCGCCGAAGCCGTGATGTAGCCATTTTCCTGCATCTGTTTTAGAACCCAATTCCGGCGCCCAATTGCCGCTTTTATTCTGCGTTGCGGATGATAGTTCGAGGGAGCTTTTGGCAACGCGGCCAAATAAGCTACCTCATGCAAATCCAGTTGGTCCAGCGCCTTATCAAAGTAATTTAACGCGGCTGCTGCTACACCATAACTTCCATAGCCTAAGTAAATTTCATTTAAATAGAGCGCTAATATTTGTTCTTTATGAAAGGCCCGTTCCATACGAATAGCTAAAATCGCTTCTTTAATTTTGCGGTCAAAAGATAGTTCATTTGTCAGCAGGAAGTTTTTTGCCACCTGTTGGGTAATGGTAGATGCACCAATTGGCCGCTTGCCCGTACCTATCGCCGCCATATTGGTGACTACTGCTCTTGCTAGCGCAACCGGATCGACGCCTGGATGCTGAAAAAAAGCCTTATCCTCCGCAGATAAAAAAGCCTGTACTAACTGGGGCGGCATCGCTTTTACAGGAACAAATAATCGTTTTTGGGTAGCAAATTCCGCCAGCAATGCCCCATCGCCAGCATGCACCCGACTAGCAACAGGCGGCTCATAACGGGATAATTGGTGATAAGGCGGTAAATCCTGCCCCCACTTCCAAAATACCCACAAAACGCCTGTAAAGGCGACCAGCCCAAGGAATAAACTCACAAAAAACAGTCTGAAAAGAATTTTAACCATAAATATTCATTTAACTAGTAATTACGGCAAACATATGGCCGATTAACGTCCAGACCCCTCTAGCCAAACTACCAATGCCTTGGCGATTTGCTTTGTTAGTTTATCTCGGTAACGGCGGGAATTAAGGTTTTTTTCATCCTCAACATTACTTAAAAAACCCATTTCGACCAGCACAGATGGAACGTCTGGCGATTTTAGGACAGCAAAGCCAGCGAACCGATGTCCACGCTTATCCCCGCCTGGAAAGCTCTTTATCTCATTCAAAATGGCACGTGCAAGATGCGCAGATTCGTTCATCGTTTCCCGCTGAAACATCCCAAGCAATGCATTTGCGGCCAGCGGATCTTCTGCGCCTAAATCAGGTCCACCGATAAGATCTGCCTTATTCTCCCGTGCGGCTAGATAGGCAGCTTCCTTATCCGATGCCTTATCAGAAAGAGAAAATACCGAAATTCCCCGTGCTGATGAACGCTGCGCTGAGTCTGCGTGTAAAGAGATAAAGGCATCTGCGCCCATATCGCGGGCCACCTGAATACGTTGCCGCAATTTTAAATAACGATCACCAGAGCGCACTAGCCTTGCCTTAACCTTACCTGTTGCATTTAGATGGGTGGCAAGCTGTTGAGCCGCCGCAAGCGTAATTTTTTTCTCATACGTACCTTTTTTACCTATTGCGCCCGGGTCTTTGCCTCCATGCCCGGCATCGATTGCCACCACCCATCTTTTAGGACGGTTTTGCGGCACAGCTAGGGTTGTTCCACGCCCAAACACTGCTTCATTTTTTCTTGGTGTGCTAGAAGATGCCAGTTTTTCAGGGGCTGGTTTTACATTAAGTGCGCTGTTTTGAATGGCGTCTCCAGAGGTAGCTTGAAACGCGCCATTTGCTAATGCTTTTTGCGCAAGTTTGAAAGAAATCTCTCCCCTATCCATCAAATCAATAACCAAACGATAACCCTTATTCCTTGGCGGCAGGGTGAAAGCGCGTTCCGGCGAAGCCGGGCGAGCAAGCTCTATCACCAGACGGCCAAAGCCCGGCTTAGGATGGCCAAAGTGATAGCTTATTGCTGGTAATAAAGAAAGTTGACCTGAGCTAGGTAAATTGGCAACCGCCCATTCCATATTTTCATAATCCAGAATTAACCGCCACGGATCAGACAAAAGTAGCATTTTAGCTTGTTGCGGGACAGCGGTTTCAACAACCAAACGCATCGCAACCTGGCCATTTATATCCACATTTCCAAGACGCATAGCAGTCAGGCTATTCTGCGCGGACGCTGGCACGCTAGATAAAACGCTTATAAAAAGCACCGTCAGACAAATAGAAACGCGCGCAATCAGCCATCTCTTATAGCCCATTTTAAGCCTATATCGCGTCATAACATCAAAAGTCATTATCAAAAAATATTTCAAAGCCAGCGCCGCAATCAGATTATTTTTTATAATCGGATAACAACTTAATTCCAGACTCTGTGAGGATAAACCAGCCAAACCAACCTGACCAGCCCGAATTAGCAAAGAAAAATAGACAAGGTTATGAAATTATTTTGAAAAGCGCGTTTTTGCTGTATAGTAAAGCCAGAATTTTGAACTCGGGCTTTTAGCCGCCTTCAGTAGTCGTGTAAAACTGCCGTAAATTGCTGAGGCATCGCAACAAAAGCCTGGTAGAAATGACCCTCAAACGGGCAGGATTTACAGAGAAGCTCAGCTTTTCAAACGGAAAGCTACCGGTAAAAAAGTCAAGGCCTGAAAGAGATTATGAAAAAATTATGGAAAGTGGGATGTTTGTTTCAAATTTTGACACACCGTCAATACATTTAATCAGCACAACGGCTGCGCTAACCAGGCCTATCGCTGAGGGTATCCCTATTGCCACAAATACAAAGACTGTCACGCATACGCGCCAGTCAACACAGCTTTTTTGCGTAGATGCTCTGCACCGCAAGAACATAGAAAGACAAGTTTATGAAAAAGAAATTACTTATAGACGCACACCAGCCCGAAGAAACGCGGGTTGTTTTGCTGAATGGCAACAAAATCGAAGAGTTCGATTACGAGAATACCAGCTTTAAGCAACTCAAAGGAAATGTCTATCTCGCCCGCGTAACCAGAGTTGAGCCATCCTTGCAGGCTGCATTTGTTGAATATGGAGGCAATCGGCAGGGCTTCCTAGCTTTTAGTGAAATACATCCAGATTATTACCGTATCCCAATTGAAGATAGAGAAGCGTTAGTTGAAGAAACTAAGCAGGTCGCCGACGAAGAAAATAGCGATGAATCCGCTGAGGATACTGCCTCAGAGGCCAGCAATGCTAAACCAGAAACTTTAGGCGGAGAAGATGAAGATAATGATAGCCCAAAGCCAAGCGCAGCTGTCCTGCATCGTTATAAAATCCAAGAAGTTATCTCTCGCAAACAAATTCTGCTTGTGCAGGTTGTCAAAGAAGAGCGGGGCAATAAAGGGGCAGCGCTGACTACTTATCTTTCTCTAGCTGGCCGCTATTGCGTGCTAATGCCTAATAGTAGCCGTTCTGGCGGGGTATCGCGGAAAATAACTAACATAGCAGACCGCAAGCGGCTAAAGACAATTGTAAGTGACCTGGATGTTGCTGATGGTATGGCGGTGATTGTTCGAACCGCAGGTGCAAAACGCACAAAAACAGAAATAAAACGTGATTATGCGTATTTATCTAAATTATGGGATGAAATTAGAAACAATACCCTTCAATCAGAGGCACCTACCCTTATCTATGAGGAAGGCTCGCTGGTAAAACGCGCCATTCGCGATATTTATACCAACGATGTTGAAGAGGTGTTGGTTGAGGGTGAGGAAGCCTATAAAACGGCAAAAGCACAGATGAAAATGCTTATCCCAAGCCATGCAAAGCGGGTAGCAAAATATGAGGAGCAAACCCATTTATTTCAGCTTAATAATGTGGAGCCACAGCTGGATACTATCCATCAGAATGAAGTTACGCTAAAATCTGGTGGCTATCTTGTTCTGAATCAAACCGAAGCGCTGGTAGCAATTGATGTGAACTCAGGCAAAGCAACGCGCGAGCGTAATATCGAAGAGACTGCCCTGAAAACAAACCTCGAAGCAGCAGAAGAAGTTGGCCGGCAATTAAAGCTACGGGATCTATCTGGTCTGATTGTTATCGATTTCATTGATATGGACGAAAATCGTAATCAAAATGCGGTAGAACGCCGCCTTAAGGACGCTTTACGCCATGATCGCGCCCGCATTCAGGTTGGATCTATTTCCCATTTTGGACTGCTGGAAATGTCGCGGCAACGTTTGCGTCCATCTTTGGTGGAATCAGTATCTCAGTCCTGCCCACATTGCTTGGGCACTGGACGAATACGTTCGGTTAATTCCTCAGCCTTGCACATTCTGCGCATTGTTGAAGAAGAGGCACGCCGGCTACCAGATAGGGATATCACTATATTTGTAAATGGTGAGGTCGCGTTGTATATTTTGAATCAAAAACGTGCCTCGCTTGCCCAGCTCGAAAGCCAGTTTGGTATTTCTATTTTTGTCGAAGCTGACGCGAGCCTGTTGCCGGCTGACCACAGGTTTGATGGTCAGCGCTATGATCAGCGAAATGATGGGCGCGGTGAGCGACGCGGCGACCAGCATGAGCGAAATCTAAATCAAAACCAAGAACGAAACGGCCCACCTGTGGATGAGGATGGGGATGAGGATCAGCCAAAACGTCGCCGCCGAGGCAAACGCGGTGGACGCAGGCGGAAGAGACGTAGCGGTGAGGATGAAAATATCACCAATGAAAATCAAGCGGTTATTGAAACTGGTAATGCAAATGAAGCTATGGCTTCATCCATGCCAGACACCGCTGAAGAGAACCATAGCACAGAAACGAAAAAACCGAGGCGTTCGCGCAGGCGTCGTCGCTCGTTTAGTGATAATGAGGTAGCCACTAATACTGAACAGTTTGCAGAGCAAAATAACAATAACTTTGACCGCAATGATGTAGCAGTAGCCGCCAGTGAGCAAAAAACTAGCAGCGGGGCTGCGACTGTCGATAGCGATGAAAAAACCACACCTAAGGCTCAGAAGGCTGGCAAGAAAGTAGCTAAAAAACCTGCTAAAAAGTTAACAAAGTCTAAAATTAAGAAAGGCGCCACCTCTGATCAGGGGGATAAGGCCTCTGCCAAAACCAAGACGCCAAAGATAAAGGCTAAAGGTTCAAAGAAGAGAGCAAAAGCTGTAAAAGCTAAAACAGCCCAAGGCGCGGATGGCGGCGCCATTTCTAATAACGATGGCGGTGCTGAGCGTACTCCTGCAAGCTCGGTTGAAATCAAAGTTGTCAATATTGATGAAAATGATGTACCAAAAACCAAAAAGGGAGGTTGGTGGTCACGCTAGACCAATATTTACAATCATAAAAAATAAGAAATCCGTGGGTTTTCTGGCTTTTTTTCACTAGTTTTAGCTGGTTCAGGAATGGAGGACGTTTAGAAAGTCACTTAGAATCTGTCAGGTTGACCGCGGCATCCCCCCTCAAATCATCAACAAACCGATGTATACGTTTACACGCTTCCTGCATATTGCTTGAACGGCCAGCAAAAGACAGTCTAACATAATGGTGACCATTATCCGGGTCAAAATCAATGCCCGGGGTAACTGCTACCCTCTCGCATGCCAATAAGCTATCTGAAAATTCTAACGCGTTATCGCTAAATTGAGAAATATCAGCATAGAGATAAAAGGCCCCATCGCATGGAGCGGCCCCCTCTATCATTTCACGCGGTAAACCAGCCATCAAAATTTCTCTGTTTAGTGCATAACGCCGGCAATGCGCTTCAAGCTCATGGGTGCAATCAAACGCCGTGATAGCCGCAATTTGGTTAGGTGTTGGCGCTGAAATGAATAGGTTTTGTGCCAGTTTTTCGACCGCAACCACTAGGTCATCAGGAAGGATCATCCAGCCAATTCGCCAGCCCGTCATAGAAAAATATTTTGACATGCTGTTAATCACAATCGCGTTTTTTGTGTAATTTAGAGCCGTTTCCGCACGGCAACCATAGACCAGACCATGATAAATCTCATCCGAAATAAGGCGCACCTTTCTCTCATCACACCAGCGGCAAATCTCAGACAGTTCGCTATCTGAAAGCACTACGCCAGTTGGATTAGATGGGCTAGCAATCATTAACCCCTCTGGCAATGTCTCCCAACTTTCCATTTCTGCCAACATTGGCCGCCAGCCTTGGTCTGGACCCGCTGTAAGCGGTACTGCTTGCAAGCCAAGCCCCTCCATCAAATTACGATAGGCAGGGTAGCCAGGTGTGGGCAAGGCAATTCTATCCCCTTCATCAAACGCCGCCATAAATGCCAGTGCGAAAGCAGTCGAAGACCCTACCGTAATGGCTATATTATCGGTATGGGGGCGTGCATCATACCATTCATTATAATGACGGACTAATCGTTTACGCAAACCCATTACGCCAAAGGCAACCGAATAACCATGGGTTGGTGTCTGCTCTAAGGCTTCAATTAAGGCGCGGCTGGCTCCTTTTGGGGCTGCAGAAGAAGGCTGTCCAACTTCAAGATGGACGATATCCTCGCCAGCTTGAGAAAGCTCCCCTGCTTTGCGCATCACATCAAGCGCTAAGAAAGGTGGCAAAGCGCTTCGCTTAGAAACCTTAAATGTCTTTCTTGACTGACCGCGCCCTTCCCCCATTTGTACTAATATCCCCATATTTTTCTCACTTTTTCGACTTTTTATTCGTAAATAGCGTAATAATGCCATAAAAATAAATAGATTTTAAATCGACCACCATTGTATAAGCATCCATTCATGTGCGATGTACGGCATCATTTTTTGTACGCGATGTCAATTTACCTAAACGCAATTTAATTTTGTTTTTTTAATTTTTTTAGAATTTTATACAATAATAAGAGAATAATACCAGAAAATGACAAGAATACGGCAAATTCACGCCTATTTTGTACTTTTTTTCTTGCTTCTAACAAGTTTTTCTTCGCTAAGCTTGGCGGGCGGCATGATACGAGACAGTGAGCTAGAGGCAGGTTTTGAAGCCCTATCGGCACCAATGGCGCACGCTGCCGGCATGAAGGATGGCATAATCGTAAGAATTATTATCGACCCTAGCTACAATGCATTTGTAGCTGGCGGTCGTACCATCTATTTACATTCAGGATTATTGCTAAAGGCCCGCTCAGCTGAAGAGATTTTGGGGGTTATTGCCCATGAAATTGGCCATCTTGCAGCGGGACACGTCCCGCTACGCAGTGAAGCTTTAAAAGAGGCTGGGCTTGCAACTGCACTAGCAACGGTTGCTGCCGGCGCCGCCGCCGCCGCTGGCTCGCCAGATGCAGCTCTTGGTCTTGCTATTGGCGGGGTGGATACAGGTAAGCGTAACTATCTTAAGACCTCTAGGCGGGACGAATCTATAGCTGATGAATGGGCTTTACGATTACTGGATAAAACTGGTGTGTCTAGCTTTGGCCTAGCTGAGGTGATGCGCAGGCTTTCTGCACAAAGCGGCCTGCCCACAAGCCGCCAATCGAGCTATTACAGCTCGCACCCCGATGCTGGCGAGAGGCTAGCGACCTTCAATGACCATCGCTCGCGCCATAAAGACAGCATAAGAAAGATCAGGGAACATGATATGCGCTTATTGCAACGGCTAGTGGCAAAGCTTTCTGCCTACGTGCATCCTCCGCGTCAGACCTTAACTAAAACCCTGGACATCATGTGGCCACGCTCCGAGCGTGATCAGAGGCCGCTCGCTCTAGAGGAAAATACCGTGCTTTATGCAAAAGCGATTGCCTATTACCGATATGGTGAGTTGGCCGCTGCCCGCGATACGATAAAAAGGCTACTGGAAAGCAATCCAAAAGATCCATGGTTTCTGGAATTTGCGGGTGACATTCACCTATCTAGCGGGATGGCAGACAAAGCAGCTAGCTACTATCGCTCCGCGCTACTGGAGCGCAAAACAGACCCCCTTATTTTACTTAGTCTAGGGAGTGCCTTGATTTCCACAAACCAACCAGCCCAGCTAGCAGATGCCGTTACCGCTCTGGAAACGGCTATAGAAGAAGAGCCTAATTGGGCGTTTGTTAAGCGTCAACTTGCTATCGCCTATGGCCGCTTAGGAAAACTATCGCATGCCGACATTCTACTGGCAGAAGAGGCGGTCATAAATGGTGATAAGCCGCGTGCCGTATTGCTGGCTAGGCGTGTCCTAGAACTCCCAGACATTCCTCTTAACCTGCGGAGCCGAGCAAGCGATATTTTGCTTAGTCTTGATGTTCCATTGATTGTTGAATAGATAAGGAAACTATTAGTGCAATAGCGTCTATTCGGTAGCGCGCCTTTTTTGAGAGAATGAGATGAAAAACTATTTTAGCAAAGTTCTAACTTTACTCATGTTGACATTCTTCGCCTTTTCATTGGTATCATTTTACTTGCCTAACGTTGCACAAGCAGAAATTGGTGCCACTGAAAAACAAGAAATCGAAAGCTTAATAGAAAAGTTTATACGAAATAACCCAAAAATCTTGCGAGATGCCCTAACCACGCTAGCACAGGCAGAAGCGCTAGCTGCCCGACAAGCCGCAATGGCGATGGTGCTAGATGACGCAGGGGATCCGTTTATCGGAGCTAAGGATGCCACCCTCACAATTTATGAGTTTTCTGATTATAATTGCGGCTATTGCAAGCGCATCTTCCCAGATTTGATGGCTGTTTTAAAAAAAGAGCCCTCTGTTCGCTTGGTTGTAAAAGAATTTCCCATTCTAGCAGAGAGCTCTGTTTTGGGTGCACGGGCCGCTATTGCTGCTCAGCGTCAAGGAAAGTTTCCGGCCTTCCATGAAAAAATGATGGAATGGCGTGGAAAACTAGATGCCAGTGCCATTGAACGAATGGCAAAAAAAGTTGGGCTAGATAAGGAGCAATTGAAACGCGATATGGTCGACCCAGCCACAGATTTAATCCTAACCCGTACCAGACGAGCTGCCTCCGCTCTCGATTTACAAGGCACACCTGCGCTTATTATTGGTGATAATGTTATTCCGGGTGCAATAAGTCAGTCTGAAATTTTAAATTTGATAAAAAAGGTGCAGACCGATAAAAATTCTTAAGGTGACATGAGAACCCAATATGCTTTATAACACGCAAAGATAGATTTAGGCGTACCTCCAGTTAACGCAAGAAAAGAAGCAACTTTTAGAGGCGAATACAAAAGATGAAAACCGATCTTCTAATTGTGAATGGTCCAAATCTAAATATGCTAGGCAGGCGGGCGCCCGAAGTCTATGGCACTGACACACTGGATGATATTCAAGCAGCCTGCACAACGCTTTGCGATGAGTTGGGACTGTCAATGCGCTGGTTCCAGTCAAATATCGAAGGCGAAATGGTGACCGCCATTCAAGAATCTTCTTTTGATGATAGCCCGCACCCTGCTACTGGGCTAATTATTAATGCTGCTGCTTATTCCCACACTTCGGTTGCGCTTTATGATGCCGTTGAGCTGTTTGATGGGCCAAGCATAGAAGTTCACCTCAGCAATACAATTGCCCGGGAAAATTTTCGCCACCACAGCTATATGTCATTAGTTTGTGATGGGATTGTTCAGGGATTTAGCCGCGACTCCTATCTATTAGCTATTCGCGGTATTTCTAGCAAGCTAGAGGCAAAAAGCTAGCGACTAATAACCATTTAACGGACAGGATGAAGAAACGCCATGGCCTCCTCTTCTAAAAGTAAAACATTTTCTGCAGAAACAAAGTTAGTAGAAGGGCTTACAGCCATTCTTGGAGCAAGTGACCTTACCGAACTTGTGTTTGAAACAGAGGAAATTTCAATCAGGCTTTCACGCGGTAGCACCGCGGTTGCCTCGGCGATCATGCCAGCTCCGGCGACTATGTCGGCTATCCCTGCAGCGTCGAGCACTCCAACAACCCCTGCTGTTACTAGCGATGCAGATACTAATCTTTCTAGCCATCCGGGCGCCCTTAAATCGCCAATGGTTGGAACTGTTTACCTAGCGCCAGAGCCAGATGCACCGCTCTTTGTAAAGGAGGGCGAGCAGGTCAAAAAAGGGCAAACCTTGTTTATCGTAGAAGCGATGAAAGTCATGAATCCGATTGCCGCGCCAGCGGACGGAAAATTAACTCGCGTGCTCGTGGACAATGCACAGCCTATAGAATTTGATCAGCCCCTTGCCATTATAGAGTAGTCATGTTCAAAAAAATCCTTATTGCTAACCGCGGAGATGTTGCATTACGCGTTTTGCGCGCCTGCAAGGAAATGGGCATTCAAACAGTGGTCGTGCATTCCACGGCAGATGCTGAATCCATGCCTGTAAGACTAGCAGATGAGAGCGTTTGTATTGGTCCACCTGCAGCCACTAATTCCTATCTGAATATTCCCAATCTAATTTCTGCAGCCGCTGTTACAGGGTGCGATGCTGTACATCCGGGAGTCGGGTTTCTAGCTGAAAACGCCGATTTTGCAAGGATTGTACAAGCTCACGGCCTGACCTTTATCGGTCCAGAACCAGAACATATCCAGCAAATGGGCGATAAGGTGCAAGCAAAAATTACGGCCGCTGTTGCCGGACTGCCACTAGTACCAGGTTCACCGGGCGCAGTTGCTTCCATTGATGAAGCCGCCAAGCTCGCCGAAGATATCGGTTACCCGCTCCTTGTTAAAGCTGCTTCCGGAGGCGGTGGACGCGGCATGAAAGTTGCCGCGAGTGCAGATGATCTGGCAGAGGCTTTTTCTTCTGCCCGCTCTGAAGCCAAAGCAGCCTTTGGCGATGATACTGTATATTTAGAGCGCTACCTGGATAACCCTCGCCATATTGAAGTGCAGGTAATCACCGATAAGTATGGTAATGCAGTGCATTTGGGTGAACGAGAATGTTCGGTTCAGCGCCGCCATCAAAAACTGTTTGAAGAAGCCCCCTCACCTGCGTTAAGCGAAGAAGAGCGGGCAAGCATTGGCAATATTGCAGCAAGTGCGACCGCTCAAATGGGCTATCTAGGTGTTGGTACGATAGAATTTTTATACCAAGATGGCGCGTTTTTCTTTATCGAAATGAACACACGCCTGCAGGTAGAGCATCCGATTACTGAAGCCATTACAGGTGTCGATATTGTACGCGAGCAGATCCGAATTGCTAGTGGAAAGAAATTAAGCTTCACGCAGGAAGAGGTCCAGTTTAACGGGCATGCTATTGAATGCCGAATTAACGCAGAACACCCAGAGACCTTTGTGCCGACACCAGGTACCGTCAAATTTTATCACGCTGCTGGCGGGTCGGGGGTGCGGGTCGACACTATTTTATATAGCGGCTATAACATACCGCCATTTTATGATAGCCTTATTGCCAAGCTTATTGTCCATGGCAGAGACCGGAGACATGCGCTGGCTCGCTTGCGATTAGCCTTAGATGAATTTGTGGTTGAACCTATTCCTACAACATTGGATTTGCATAAAAGGTTGCTAGACGCACCGTCTATTCAGACTGGTGATTATTCAATAAAATGGTTGGAACAAAGCTTTTTTGACACAGATAAACGATAGGCTAATGATAGGGCTATGAGCAACGCTTATATCTTTGCCCCTGAAACCATTATCAAAGCCTATTCACTGGGCGTGTTTCCAATGGCTGAATCACGTGACGATAAGAGCATCCATTTTTATGAACCACAGCTTCGCGGTGTCCTTCCTATCGAGCCGCCACATATCCCGCGCCGTTTACTGCGCTTGGTTCGCCAAACCAGCTGGCATGTGACCATAAATCATGATTTTCGAGCGGTGATAGAAGGCTGTGCCGAGCCAACCGACACCCGAGCGGATAGCTGGATAAATACAGAGATAATACGCCTTTATCTTGCATTACATAAAATGGGATTTGCCCACTCTTTTGAAGTTTGGGAAGACGATACGCTAATAGGCGGACTTTATGGTATTCACCTAGGGAGTGCATTCTTTGGCGAATCAATGTTCTCGCGTCGGAGCAACGCTTCAAAAATTGCCCTCTCCCATTTAATGGCTAGGCTATATTTTGGCAAATTTAAATTACTAGATGCACAATTTGCCAATGACCATTTACGCCAGTTTGGATTACTAGAAATCTCGAAAGAGGATTTTCAAACGCACTTACAAGCTGCGCTCGCCCAGCCTGCTGAATTACCCTTTAATATTGATGATAAGGTTATTTTTGATCACTTAGCACAGGCTAAAACACTCACATCATAAACCGGATGCTCGAGAGCAGAAATGGCTGGGCTAGATGCAAACATCCAGCCAGAAAACACCATCTCACGCGTCGCTTTTGCGCTATCGATATAGCCAACATCTTTTATTTCAAGAAAGGCAGCTGTTTCCGGTGGTGCTTCTGGAGGGCGGTAGGCACAATGATAGGCCGTAATCTCTAGCGTGCCAAAACGGGTTGGCTGGCGGATCTCCATCCTCATGGTTCCAATACGTGCTGTAATTTTATCCAATGTCTGTAGATGAACGCCCACGCCAGCAATCCAACCATCTTGCTCAGGCGCTTGGTTTTGCGTTTGGGCGTGTAAGCCATGATACGGAAATCCAACCCATAACAACAGGGCAAGACTAGACGCTTTAGAAGCTCGCCCGAGACAAGCGCTAGCGCGAGCTATCATCATTTGCCTGAAATATGAATTTGCCAAGCAGGTCTGAGAGACTGACCGGATCACGCGTATCATAAATTACAGCGCCAGCTTCCATTAACGCATCCGAATTGCCGGGTAGAATTTCTAGGAAATTGCCCCCCAAAAGTGAAGCTGCCGTAATACGTGCAGTGCTATCTTCTGGCAACTTGAAACGCTCATCGATCTGCATATTAATGCGGGCGGTATAAGTGACTGGGTCGAGAGACTGGGAGACAATACGTCCTACTTTAATGCCTGATAGCCTTACATCATCGCCAACAACCAAGCCGCCAGTAGTGCCAAAATCTGCGCTGATTTTATAGCCATCAACAGTTTTGAGATCTGCCGCCTGATAGACAAGAGCCGTAAAAGCAGTTGCACCAGCCAGTACCACCAACCCCATCACAATTTCTAATGTGCTACGTCGCATATTTTTTAGCCTCTATCCCGAACACCTATCTGCTTGAGGTCTGCATGCTGGCCATATATCAGTTTGGTGTCCAAGGCTCATAATCGCCTGTTGCTGGAGCGCGCTTACCACCCTTTAACGAATGACCTGCTGGACGATAAGCATGACGCGTACCAGTTAAATTTGGTAAATGCTGTTTTTGCCAACTTTGTTTCACATGCCCTTTTGCGGGCGGCGGTGTGTCCTCTGTGTAGTGTAACCAACCATGCCAGTCTGAAGGCACTTTTGAGGCTTCTACACTGCCTTGATAAACAACGTAGCGGCGTTGCCGTCCATTGCCGCGTCGTCGCCGAGACTTATAATAGCAATTACCGAATTCATCTCTGCCAACAAGCTGGGCAGACATTTTGATAAACATTTTAGAAAGAAATGTCATGTTACAGCTGTTTTCTCACTCATAGTTAAGTGTCGGCCCTCTACTCTTCGTCATTTATAGAACTGGCGGCGAAGTTTTTCAAGCATCTTCCCAAGCCCTTATTTCTTTGCCGCCATCAAAAGTTAAGGTTGAGAGAATATCCGGCATAAAAGCATTTTATAGCTAAAAAATGAAAGGAAAACGAAACGCTCCATCCGCACGCCGGAAAGTGAATCCTTATCATGTTAAAAAAAGTGTATAATAGTTTGATTTTCAGATTGCACCAACCCCCCACATCATGTAGCTTCTACTTTCCTGATCACCAGATATAGTATCAGTCGGGACGTAAGGAGATTCCCGTAACACACGGTTTTTTAATTTTTTTAGACGATTTATTGAGGGTAGAAAATGCAGTTTAAGCGCCGATTCACGACACCAGAAACAGAAATCTTTGCACAATTATCTTATCGTCAAGCGAGTAGCGAGATTCGCAATCCTGATGGCACGATAGTTTTCTCGGCGCAGGATATCGAGGTTCCTGAACAGTTTAGTCAGGTCGCAACTGATATACTCGCGCAAAAATATTTTCGCAAGGCAGGGGTACCAGCCGCATTGAAAAAAGTGGAAGAAAATGGCGTGCCTTCTTGGCTGTGGCGTTCAGTGCCAGATGAAAAGGAACTCGCCAAGCTTGCAAAAAATGAGCGGTATAACGGCGAGACATCTGCAAAGCAAGTTTTTAATCGACTGGTAGGTACCTGGACATATTGGGCGTGGAAAGGGGGTTATTTTAGCACCGAAGAAGACGCTAAAACTTACTATGATGAAATGGTGTTCATGCTGTCTTTGCAAATGGCCGCGCCAAACTCACCACAATGGTTTAACACAGGTCTGCATTGGGCTTATGGAATAGATGGCCCGTCACAGGGGCATTTTTATGTTGATTACCAGACAGGTAAAATGGTGCGCTCCAAGTCATCTTATGAGCACCCGCAACCACATGCTTGTTTTATCCAATCTGTAGATGATGACCTTGTCAATGAAGGTGGGATTATGGATTTATGGGTGCGAGAAGCCAGATTGTTTAAGTATGGTTCCGGAACCGGCTCTAACTTCTCGCGGCTTAGAGGGTCTGGTGAAAGCCTATCAGGGGGGGGCAAGTCATCAGGCCTTATGAGCTTTTTGAAAATTGGCGACCGGGCTGCTGGAGCGATTAAATCAGGCGGCACCACGCGCCGCGCTGCCAAGATGGTAACAGTCGATATTGACCATCCAGATATAGAGGAATATATCGATTGGAAAGTCGTTGAAGAACAAAAAGTTGCCGCGTTGGTAGCGGGCTCAAAACTAGCTCAAAAACATATGTCAGAAGTAATGAGTGCTTGCGTTGAGGCAACCGATTTAGATGAAGAAATCCGCTACAACCCAAAGCTGAATAAAGCGCTTAAAAAAGCTATTTTGGCAGCACGGGTTGCAATGATTCCAGAAAATTACGTCCAGCGCGTGATTCAGTTTGCCCAGCAAGGCTTTACAGAAATTGCCTTTAAAACCTATGATACAGATTGGGACTCAGAGGCTTATCTGACCGTTGCTGGCCAGAACTCAAACAACTCTGTTCGGGTAACAAATGATTTTTTGAATGCGGTTTTAGAAGACGGTGATTGGGAGCTTATACGCCGCACCGATGGTAAAGTCGCTGAAAAAATTAGCGCTTCTAGTCTCTGGGAGAAAATAGCACATGCCGCATGGGCTTGTGCAGACCCTGGCTTGCAATATGATACGACCATTAATGAATGGCATACTTGCCCTGCAGGTGGCCGCATTAATGCTTCCAACCCTTGTTCAGAATATATGTTCCTAGACGACACCGCCTGTAACCTGGCCTCTCTTAATTTGATGCAATTCCGACATGAAGATGGTAGCTTTGACATTGAAGCGTTTGAACATGCAGTTCGTCTTTGGACAATTACCCTAGAGACTTCGGTGTTGATGGCCCAATTCCCGTCACGTGAAATTGCACAAGGCTCCTATGACTACCGCACCTTAGGCCTAGGCTTCGCTAATATTGGCGGGCTATTGATGGCAGCAGGGTATTCTTATGACAGCGATGAAGCCCGCGCATTATGCGGCGCGATCTCTGCTATAATGACTGGGCGTTCTTACGCTACCTCTGCTGAGCTAGCAAGCGAAGTTGGGCCGTTCCCCCGTTACAAGGAAAACGCCAAGACAATGCTGAAGGTGATGCGCAATCACAAGCGTGCCGCCTATGGAAGCGCAGAAGATTATGAGGGGCTATCTGTTCTACCTGTGCCGCTAGATCACAAAAATTGCCCAGAATCTGGCCTAATCGAACATGCTAAAAAAGCGTGGGATGAAGCGTTGCGGCTCGGGGAGAAGCATGGCTACCGCAATGCGCAAGCGAGTGTGATAGCCCCAACCGGAACTATTGGTCTGGTGATGGATTGTGATACCACAGGTATTGAGCCTGACTTTGCGATTGTAAAGTTCAAGAAGCTAGCTGGCGGTGGTTACTTCAAGATTATCAACCGAGTAGTTCCAGAAGCGTTAACACGACTTGGTTATAGCGAGAGCCAGATACAAGATATCTCACGCTACGCGGTTGGGCATGGTAGCTTAGAAAGCTGTCAGGCCATTTCATTGAACGCTTTGAAAGAAAAAGGGTTCAATGATGCTCTTCTGGCGCAATTAGCAGGTTCATTAGAAAATGCATTTGATATCAAATTTGCCTTTAACCGCTACACGCTCGGTGATGAATTTTGCAAAGACACACTAGGGTTTACTGATGCTCAGCTTAACGATTTCAATTTCAATATGCTCGAAGCGATGGGCTTCAGCAAAGAAGAGGTCGAAGCTGCTAACCTACATGTTTGCGGTGCAATGACACTAGAAGGTGCACCGCATCTGCAAGATGCCCATCTGCCTATCTTTGATTGTGCAAACGTATGCGGGCGCATAGGCAAGCGTTTCTTGCCCGTATCTAGCCATATTACCATGATGGCAGCCGCCCAGCCTTTTATCTCTGGCGCAATTTCAAAGACCATCAATATGCCAAACAACGCTGCCGTGAGTGAATGTGGCGAGGCTTACATGCAAAGCTGGAAACTGGGCCTTAAGGCAAATGCGCTCTATCGTGATGGCTCCAAGCTAAGCCAGCCTCTATCTTCTGCCCTTATTGAAGATGAAGATGAGGAGCAGGGAGAGCCGCAAATGTCAGCCGCACCACAGCTGGTAGAAAAAATCGTTGAACGAATCATCCGCGAAAATGATAGGCAACGCCTACCAGACAGACGCAAAGGCTACACGCAAAAAGCCAGTGTTGGAGGACATAAAGTGTATTTGCGTACAGGTGAATATGAAGATGGCCGCTTGGGCGAAATTTTTATTGATATGCATAAAGAAGGTGCGGCCTTTAGATCGTTAATGAATAATTTTGCTATCGCTGTGTCTATTGGCCTGCAATATGGAGTGCCGCTAGAAGAGTATGTAGAGGCATTCACCTTTACCCGCTTTGAGCCGCAAGGTATTGTCACCGGCAATGATGCGATCAAGATGTCGACATCTATCTTGGATTACACCTTCCGCGAGCTAGCTATATCTTATCTTGATCGCCATGATTTAGGTCACGTAGGTGCGGATGATTTAGCGATGGATACAACTGGTACAGGCGAAGCTCAGTCTGAGCTGATGAACCGGGTGACCAGCCGTGGTTTCATTCGGAAACAAGGACTAGTGGTCTACTCAAATGAAGGCTCAATACCAACCTCAGCTGTTGCAAGCGAGGCGGTTTCGGAAACCAGCCTGAAGCCAGCAACTGGCAAGCAAGCAAGCTTGGCACAAGCTGCAAGCTTGGCAGAAACGATTGCTCGTCCAGAAGCGAGTCTCGCTGACAAGGTAAAGGAGGCGCGGATGCAGGGTTATGAAGGCGAGAGTTGCCCCGAATGCCAAAACTTCACGCTAGTGCGCAATGGCACCTGCTTGAAATGTAATACATGCGGGTCAACCACGGGGTGTAGCTAAGTTTCTGGTTAGTGCGTGGAAGCTAATTTAAAGCTTCCATGCTGATTGGAATTTGCAGTGGCGTTTTTGACTGTTGAAGCTTGTTCAAAAAGGTGTTTGGGTGACATCATCCAATTTAAATCACCAGTAAATGACCCCGCGCTAACTTAAAGGAGAAATAAGGATGAGCGATGCTGAAACTAATCTTAAAGCCCTTGGGATTACTCTGCCTGATGCACCTATGCCAGCGGCAAATTATGTTCCTTATGTTCTCTCAGGCGAGCTAGTGTATGTATCAGGGCAATTGCCGCTGATAGATGGCAAGCTCAGAATCACGGGACATGTAGGCAAGGACGTCACGACCGAACAGGCAGCAGACCAAGCGCGGATTTGCGGCATCAATCTAATTGCCCAGCTAAAAGCAGCATGTGGCGGCGATTTGGGCCGTGTCGAACAAGTCGTAAAGCTTGGCGGGTTTGTATCTTGTACAAGTGATTTTACGAGCCAGCCTGAAGTCATCAATGGTGCC
>MDTG01197438.1_pt1 | contig 21212 bp, 19 predicted proteins | sample 811421 | NCBI WGS metagenome assembly MDTG01 (sample SAMN05326645, study PRJNA326480) | marine metagenome | isolation source: seawater | place: Pacific Ocean: South East | collected 2011 | reverse complement strand
CTGATCATATTTTGTGAGGAATTTATAATGATGATTAAAATTTTCCTGTCTAGCTTTGATATTTTTAGATAATTTTTTATATTGCACTAATGCAAATGCTGCACTAATTTCAGAGGGCTCTAATTGATATCCAATTTCTTCAAATACAAACTTTGCATCATATTGCACACCATCCAGATCAATATTAAACCTATTTTCAATTGCCTCGCTGTCACTAAATAGGGAGGAGCTGCGACCCCATGATCTGAGCAATCTTGCCTTTTCGTATACCTCAATTGAGTCTGTAACAAGCATGCCGCCATTGCCTGCTCCATTAATAACGTGAGAGCCATAAAAGCTTGTTATAGCCGCGTCACAATATGCGCCATTAGATTTACCAAAAAGCTTTGCTCCCAATGTATCTGCAGAATCACAAATAATCTTTATATCTTTGTTTGCACCATGAACTATTTCCTTTATTTTTTCCCATTCACAAATATTTCCCATTAAATCTGGAGCAATAATTGCAGATGTATTCTCATTAATTGCTGCATCAAGCTTTTCAATATCAATGCAATAGGAATTAAGACCAACATCAACAAAGTGAGGAATAAGATCATTCTTTACTAGGCAGCCAACAGTTGTGGCAAAAGTTAAAGCAGGAGTGATAACCTCAGAGCCTTTTGGTAGATTTAAAGCTTCTATTAAAATATATAATGCTGAAGATCCAGAGTTAACCATTACAGCTTTTGATTTTTCAAATGATTGTGCAATCTTTTCCTCAAACAAGGTAACATTTTCTGACATTTGGGTTGTCGTATTTAACACTCCAATGACTGCTTCTATTTCTTCTTGACCATGAACTGTAGAGCCATAAGGGACTCTAATAAAATCTTCCATAACTAATCCTTGATAATGGTTTTTGCTATTTTACTAACTCTGTTATCTTAAAAAGCTATTATATTTGAAATAAAAAAAATAAGCTTTGGTAAATAAAATAATTTATCATCTCAATAGTTATATCACTAATGTTAGAATGAATGAAAATAATGTTTAGATTTTAAATATGAAAGCAGTAATTTTAGCTGGTGGGTTGGGTACAAGGCTATCAGAGGAAACACACAGCAGACCAAAGCCAATGGTTGAAATTGGAGGTTTTCCAATACTATGGCACATCATGAAAATCTTTGAATTTTATGGTGTAAATGAATTCATCATATGCTGTGGTTATAAAGGCTATTTTATAAAAGAATATTTTGATAATTATCATCTAAGAAATACTGATATAACTTTCAACCTTCAAAATAATTCTTCCTCAATAGTAAAAAATACAAAAGAAAATTGGGTTGTTACATGTGTTGATACTGGAAATGAAACTTTAACAGCTGGCAGATTGCAGCAAGTTAAGGAGTTTCTTGAGCCAGATGAGTCATTTTTGCTTACCTATGGAGATGGAGTTGGAAATATAAATATTGATGAGTTAGTAAGATTTCATAGATCGCAAGCAAAGCTAGCGACTGTTACAGCAGTAAATCCTCCAGGTAGGTTTGGAATACTAAAAATTAACGAAAATAATGATGTGGAACAATTTAATGAAAAACCTGATATAGGAAATTCATGGATTAATGGAGGATTTTTTGTCCTTGAGCCAGATGTGATCGATTATATTCCTGATTATAATGTTGCATGGGAAGCAGAACCTTTACAGGCAATTACCAAAGACAATCAATTATCCGCCTATAAACATAATGGCTTTTGGCAACCGATGGACACTATTGCAGAAAAGAAATATTTAGAAGAATTATATTTATCCAACTCTGCTCCATGGAAATTATGGGAATAAAGATTTTTAATATACGACTTTTTAGTTATTTATTTTAATATAAGTTTGTTTTTTAATGTCCTATTATCAAAGTATAAAATTTCTTCTAGGGAGAGAAAATAAGAGAATATTTCCTCTGACAATTCTTTTTGTGCTGACTTCTGCAGTAGACCTAATTGGAATAAGTTTAATTGGGGCATATTTAGCTATTATTTTTGATCAAACGTTCATATATCAATTTGAACATTACTCTTTTTTGGATTTTTTAATGGAGTATGAACACAGCCAATTATTAATGGTTATTGGAGTGGCTCTAATAGCAATGTTTGTTATTAAATTTATGTTCTTGCTTTTTTCTAACTATTTAATACTTTCATTTGCGGCAAAAGAACAAGCCAAAATCCAGAAATTACTCGTTAATGGAATTTTGAACCAAAGCTATGAAAATTTTCTTTCAAGTAACTCTGGAGAGGACTTATCATCGGTTGCTGTTTTTTCAGGGACCTACAGAGAAGTTCTTCAGGCAATTCTTCAGAGTTTAAGTAATATAATTGTAATTATTGCTGTTTGCATTTTTCTTGGAATTACAAGCTTTATAACATTATTTTTATTATCTTTAATGATGGGTCTAATAATTGGTTTATATAACTTTATTTTTGCAAAAAAAATACATTTATATGGTAAAGATTACTCTGATGGTGCAAGTGATATGATTCGAGGCACATCAGATGTCTCAAGTGGATTAAAGGAAATTAAAACTTTGGGTAAAGAAAGTTTTTTCATTGACTTGGTTAGCGACTCAGCAGATAAAATTGCAAATGCTTCTCTAAAACTAAACTTTCTTGGAATTATCCCAAGAAATTTAATTGAAGTGGTGCTAATTATTTTTGTTGTGCTTGTAGTTGGAATTAATTTAAATAGCAATGAGCAATTATCTTCTTTATTATCAATGCTTGGTATTTTCATGGCTGGGATGGTTAGAATTGCACCCCTAATTAGTCAACTACAAATTTCTTGGAATATGATAGTTTATGGAAAAGAGCCAATAAAAACACTCTCTAAAGTTGTTAAAAATCAAAGCATCGGAATGCAAGAAACTATGAATTTAAAAAATTCGAATCCAAAAGATCATAAACATAAGAAATTTGAATCCTTAGTTTTGGAAAATGTTTCATACAGTTACCCTGCTTCTAATACAAAATCTTTAAAAAATATTTCATTATCAATTGAAAAAGGAGATTTCATTGGTTTAGTAGGTCCATCTGGTGCAGGCAAAACATCTCTCATAAATATGATTTTAGGCTTTTTAAAACCAACTTCAGGAAAAATTTTGTCTTCTGAAATAGATATACATGAAGATATCTCAATTTGGAGAGAAAAATGTGCTTATTTGCCGCAAGATATATTTCTAATTAATGGTTCTCTTAAAAAAAATATTACTTTTGAAGAAAATTCAGAAAAAAATTCTATCTTAGAAAAATCAATTAAACTTTCAAGGCTATCTGACTTTATTAACACTCTTCCAGAGGGCATAGAAACAAATCTTGGAGACAGGGGTATTCGCATTTCTGGAGGCCAAAGACAGAGGGTTGCAATTGCAAGGGCAATTTTTCATGAAAGAGATCTATTATTGCTTGATGAATCAACATCTGCGCTTGATGCTAAAACTGAAGAAGAAGTTATGCATGAACTAATTGGTCTTAGAAAAGAAAAAACTATTATTGCTATTGCTCATAGAATATCCACTCTAAAAGAATGCAATAAAATTTTTAGTATTAGCAATGGAGAGTTAGAAGGTCCATTCAGCTATGATGAAATTGCACTAAGAAATTAATGGAGGCTGAAGCCGGAATCGAACCGGCGTAAACGGCTTTGCAGGCCGCTGCATAACCACTCTGCCATCCAGCCCTGAATAAGGATAAAGATTATATGATATTAATAAGCATTTTGATGATTTAAAAAAATATATTATTTGATCCCACTCAAAGAATTATTTTCCATAGATTATCAAGAAAAAATTAATCAAGATATTTTGCAACTATATTAGAGGCTTCTATCAGATCGTTAGCTTGATATGAAGCATGAGAATTTTGAATTGATGAATCATTAGTTATAAGAATATCTGATAAAAGTCCTGCCTTTTTACCAGCTAGAATATCACTTTCTTTATCGCCAATTATTATAGATTTACTAAAATCTATATTATATTTTTCTTTTGCCTCTACTAACATACCTATATTTGGTTTTCGACAAGAGCATTTTATTGAATATAATTCAATCTTGCCCTCTGGATGATGAGGGCAAAAAAAATAGTCAAGAACTTGAATTTTATTTTCATTTAAAGTTTTAATAAGATGCTTCATAAACTTACGAAAATCATCAACAGAAAACAATCCCCTAGCTATTCCAGCCTGATTCGTAACGATTATAATCTCGTAGTCTAACTTCTTGAATGCTTTTAATCCTTGTATAACTCCCTTTAAAAGCTTGAAATCATCAATTTTATAAGTGTACCCATTATCTTCATTAATGACTCCGTCTCTATCAAGAAATATTGCTTTGATCATGTGCTAAACTTTAAATCTTTTAGATGACTCCCTCTAAGATTTCTAAAGCCTTCCAAAAACCTTCTCCATCATTTTTATGACCTTGCCAAATTTCTGGAATAAATGTTGCTTTTGGAGCAAGTTTTTTTAGAATCTTCCCAGTCCTATTGAAGTCAATTGACCCCTCTCCAATCTGCAAACCTTCACCATTAATTCCTTTAGCATCGCCTATATGAAGATGAGCTGTGAATGGAGCAACTTGTTCACAAAAGTTATAGAATGAGTATCCAAAATTATTTGATGTAAGCATAGAATGGGAGATATCAAAGCACATTCTCATCTCAAGTTTATTACACCACTCAGATATCTCTTCAGGATGAACAAACAAATTCTGATAACGTTGTCCTCCAAAATGCCATGGATATGGCGCCATTGTTTGAGGGATAATTTCTACACCATCAGCATTTAATTCATGAAGACTTTTTGCAAAAATTTCATATCCCAACTTCACTTCATGATTTGTAAAATTTTGATCCATGGAGAACCCTCCAACATTCGTAACAATTAAAGGACGTTTTGTGTTTGGAAAAAATCTTTTTAAGTCTAATGTTAAATCAATAACTCTTTGCATATTTAAAATAGAATTTTTTCGATATGAAGGGCTTGAAGACGCTAAATCTAATAGCTCACTATTTTCAAATAGCTCAGGTGCGTGCACAACGAATCCACATGAATATTCTTGATCAAGAAACTCATCAGGGTTCAGAAGCATATCTTGATAGGATAAGTGAAACTCAACTAAATCAGGGCTAGAGATTTCAAAATATTTTTGACAGTCATGAAATCTCACTGGAATACCCCATGGTCTTTGATAATCATAATCTCTTGGAGAAATCTTTTTTTCACCAATATCAGAAGCGTAAAAAAAGTCTTCTTCATTCATATCTCTATTTAGCTTTTTTCCAATTAAATCATGAAAAGATTGAGGAGAAATGCCTTGACCTGGGCTCTTTACAGCGACATCCTCGGCTGTTATGACTTGTCCAGCTTTTAATGATCTAGATGAGACTAAGCTTTTAGAAAGGTTTTCTCTATTTATCATTTCACCTTGTGATAGGGTTCTTTCAGAGGCTGATTTACCTAAAGCTAATTCTACTTCTCGAATCCCATCTACTAACTTTTTAAATTCTTTTGGTTCTAAGCTAGCAGCATGATCAGGACCCTCCATATTTCTGTCGAGAGTAAAATGCCTTTCTACAATAGAAATACCCATTGAAATTGCTGCCAAAGTAATATTTATACCTCTTTCATGACCAGAATAACCAACAGTTTCATGAATTTTCTTTAACTCCTCAATCCATGACAAGTTAATGTCAGTGACAGGAGCGGGATAAGTGCTATTGCAATGCAAAAAAGCAAAACTTGATTTAGCATTATGCAAAACTTTAGCAGTAAATTTTATTTCTTCTGTGGTACTCATACCAGTTGATAAAATTAATGGTTTTTTTGTATTAATTAAAAGTTCTATTAAGGGAATATTTGTTAAATCCGCGGACGCAACTTTATATGCTGCAACATCTAAGCGTTCTAAAAACTCAAGACTATATTGATCCCAAGGTGTACACATATATGTTATTTCTTTTGATACACAATATTCAAATAGCTTCTTGTGCTCTTTTTTAGATAATTCAAACCTTTTCAGAAGATCAACAACATATTCGGTGCCTAGGTCTTCTCCAGAACCATCAATTGAACTTTTTCTATAAACTGCATCTAGGGTTCTCATTTGAAATTTAACGCAATTAGCTCCAGCTTCTATTGCTTTATCGATCATTTCGATTGCTAGTTGAAATGAACCATTATGATTATTACCTATCTCAGCAATTATAAAAGCGTGGCCAGCTTCAACTTTAAAGTTATTAATTTTCATAAATATATAATTGCACTTAAAAAATTGATCTCCCGCCATCGATTACAATATTTTGACCATTCATATAAGATGATGCGTCTGAACATAAGAATTGAATAGCTGATCTATATTCATTGGGTTGAGCCATTCTCCCCATTGGAATCAATGAAGAAAGTTTTTTTACAAACAGTTCATCTTGCCCATCATAAACACCACCTGGAGACAAAGCATTAGCTCTAATACCCTGATCCGGCCAATAAGTTGCAAGATATCTCGTTAGCCCAATCAATCCTGTCTTGATAACTGAATAAGTAACTGGTTTCACAGCTTGGAGATGTTTTTGGATGCCCTTTTGCGCATATAAGTTTTGATTAGGCGCTAAAACTGATAAGTCTGAGGAAATATTGAGTATTACACCTCCATTTCCAGAGCTAGCCATTTGGTGGCCAAAAATCTTGCTGCATAAAAAAGCTCCTGTCAATCCAACATTAAGCTCTGCATTCCATTGATTTATTGAAAAATTTTCTAAACGAGAACTGATTGCAGTATCCTTGATTAAAGATGGTGTTGGGTTGACTGTCGCATTATTAACTAAAATTTCTACTGATATATTTTTATTATTTAAATCTTTTGAAACTTCCTTAATATTTTCTTCATTTGTTACATCCATTACATAAGCCAAAATCTTTTCAGGCTCATAATCTTTTTGCAAAAAAAGCTTAAGGTCATTTAATTTTTTTTCATTTATATCGGTTAGAACAACTCCAGCACCTGTTTCCAACAAGGCAGAAGCATGATGAACGCCTAGCAATCCAGAGGCACCGGTAATGCAAGCAAATTTATTTGAATTATCAAATGTTTTAAGCATCTCAATATTTTTCATCTAAATAACGGTCAAATTAAATTTTATTATTTGCCTCATGCAGAAAAAATTTACAGAAGTTAATATGAAATTCGGCAGTTTTCAATGGATTAGTTCCTCTTGTTGTTTCAAAATTTAAGCGACCTTTGTAATCAATCTTATGCAATGCGCCAAAAATATCTTTAAAATTTACAAGTCCTGTTCCAAGAATAACATTTTTACCATTCAAATTTTTATCTTTTATGTGCACATGTTTAATGTGACTTCCTAATTTTAATATTTCTTGGTGAAGATCAGAGCTCTCAAGAACTCTATTTCCAGTATCAAATACTGCTCCTACATTTTTTCTATCAATTAAACTAAGAAACATGATTAGATCATCTGACTTCAACATAGATTCTATAAAAATATCTATATTAAATTTCTTAGCGATAACTGATAGATCTTGAAATATATTTACGTATTTTTCTATATTATTAGTTGATAGCTCACTCTCTTCAAGCAATGGAAAGATTAGCCCTTTGCATTTCAGATCTTTTGCAGCTTCAAAAACATTTAAAATATGTTGATGAGTAGACATATCATTATCATTCAATAATGAATGGTCTATTATATAATCAATACATAAGGTATAAATCTCACAACCTGTCGTTGAAGATAAATTTAATATTTCATCTCTTCCTTTAGAAGTCCATACTGGATTATTCTGATTAAAAGTTCTTTCAGTCAAAAGCTCTATAAAACTTAGTCCAATTAATGATGCATTAAAGAATTCCTGTTGCCATGCCTCATCGGGGAATCTTTGTAACTGATCTGATTCGGTTAACCTGCCTTGAGAAATGCCAAATATCTTTTTATTGTTTGGATTCAAAAAATATCCTGGATTAAAATGAATTCACTTGCCCGCCATCAACAATTATTACCTGGCCAACTAAATTTTTTATATTTGAGGATAAAAGAGAATTAATAGTCTCATATATTTCGTAACTTTCTACAAATTTGTTAGAGGGAATGTTGTTTAAAAATAAATTTTTTTCTTTCTGTGTGCGAAATTTATTTTCCCATAAGGAGCCTGGAAACATCATATTTCCTGGAGATATAGCATTTAAGACAATACCCTCTCGAATTAATTCCTTTGAATAAATCTTAACCATATTATTAAGGGCAGATTTTGAAACACTATACTGAATAGGGGCTCCTTGAATATTTTCATGTCCGCATATTGAAGAAATGCAAATAATATTAAGGAGTGAATTATCCTCTTTTTTTAAACTCTTTCTTATTTCTCTGCAAGCATTTATAACATTTAAAGCTGAATAAAAATTATCATTAAAAGCAATGTTCCATGAGGTTAATTTTGTCTCAGATTTTTCTTCAAACGAGCTTCTTCCAGCATTACATATAACAGTATTTGGCTTATAGCTAGTGTTAAACAAGTTATGCATTGTTTTCTTAGTATCCTGAAAATCACTTAATTCACAATGAATTTGGTACGCTGTTTTGCTACTGATGTTATGTTTTGAGAAAATATCAATATCATTTCTAGAATGAAAGACAACAGAATGATTATTTTTTAAAAAAATCTTGCCCAAATCAAGACCAAGGCCACCTGAGGATCCCGTGATTAATATAGACATTATTTAAAAAATATATTTAACATTCGTATTTTAGCCAATTACTTCAACTAATTCTAAAAATAGGTTCTCAGGACCTCTACAAAAGGTTACTTTAGCATATCCATCTGGAGAAATTTGAGGAGGTGAGTTAAAAACTATGCCATTGGAACAAAGTGAATCATAAAGCTCATCTATGTTTTCTACTGTTAATGCTATATGAGTAAGGCCAGTAGAATAAATCTCTCCTTTCCATGAATTCTCGGCATCAACCTTGTGAGATTTAAATTTTAATAACTCAAGCATGCTTCCATCTGTTGCTTTAATTTTTACTGTTTTTACAATTGCTTTGTTTAATCCAAGAATTGAATCAAGAAAGGGCCCTCTCTCGTCCATTTCTCTTTCAACTTCAAAACCCAAATAGTCAATAAAGAACTCAAGACATTTTTCTAGATTTTGGACCACTATGCCTGTATGTCTAATCTGCTTAATCATAAAGTTTAAGTATTGAATGCTTGTTAAGTGTATTTTATCTGAAAAATCTAAGCAGCTGGTTTTTTTGCAGTTGATAAAAGCATTATTTCTTTTGAAAAGCGAACCCATTTCAAGTGATTGCTTAAAAATCTTGGTGTTATAAATCTAGTTAAAATAGAAAGAGGGTTAAAAATCCAATATAAATTTCCCCACAATATAGGCAATTGCTTAAAATAAGAAACATCAATTTCACAAAAACCATGGATCTGTAGAATATCATTTAGCGAAGTCATCATGAATGGAGTTCTGTGAGTATAATCTTCAAAATAGATTCTATAATTATGTTCCCAAGATGGCACCATAATTATTGCTAAACCGCCTGGTTTTAGACATCTATGTATTTCTTTTATAAGAATGTCTGGATTATGAAAGTGCTCAATAACCGATTTTGAAAAAATGACATCGAAATAATCATCTGAGTATGGCAAACCATCATTCTCAATATCGGCCTGTTGAATAGATGCTTTTGGACAAAAATTCTTGGCAGCATCTGTAAAATCTACTCCATGACCATTAACACCCATCTCAATAAAGCCATTTAAGAACTCTCCCCTCCCGCAGCCTAGATCTAATAAATTAATAGATGATTCCATTCTGTATCTTTTAAAAAGATAGCTTGCAAGCTTTACAGGATAGTTAGTTAAAGGTTTTGAACTTTCATCATAAATTACTTTTATATAATCTTTTGGTATTGAATTGTTTTTTTCTAAACTCACTTTTTAATTGCCTCGATAAACGATTCTTCAATTACATTAATTCCTTCCAATAAGGCATCATCTGAAATTGTTAACGGGGGACCTATTTTAATAGATTCTCTTCCAGTGTGAACAACAAGCAATCCTTTTTGGTAGCATTTGTGAGCTATTTCGGATGCCAAAAAATTATCGGGCTCTCCAGTTTTAGGATCACAAAAGAGGATAGATGAAATTAAGCCTTTGCCTAAAATATAACTAATTTTCCCATTAGATTTTTCCTTTAATTTTTCTAATTCAAGATTAAGGATTTTTCCTTTTCGGTGTGATTCAAAAATTAGGTTTTTTGATTTTATTTCATCTAAAACTGCAATACCGGCAGCACATGCAATTGGGTTTGCAGAGTGAGTGCTACTCATATTTCCAATTTCAGGAAGATCCATAATATCTGCTTTTCCAACAACACCTGATAATGGATAGCCATTTCCCATGCCTTTTCCACAACATATTAAATCTGGGATCACATCATAATGCTCAAAACCAAATGCTTTACCAGTTCTAGCAAAGCCAGCTTGCATCTCATCAAATGTAAGAACAATATTATTCATATCACAAAAATCTTTGGCAGCTTTTACAAACTCCTTGGGATAGAAAACTGCTCCCCAGCCTTGAAAGGTTTCTAAAATCATTCCGCAAATATCCCTTTTTGGATTAATTCCAGTATCTATTAAGGCTTTAATATGTCTTTCAAAAAAAGAGTTTCCTGACTCTCCATCTAATACCCAAGGATAGGGAAATGCTAGATGATGAATATCCTTGTCTGTGAAACCTATCCACTCTTTTTGCTTCAAGTTTCCGCTCATCATTTGAGCTCCAAGTGTTCTGCCATGCCAATTATTTTCAAAAGAAATAATGCCTAGCCTTTTTTTCTTATGAGCTTGACCATGCATTCTCATCAATTTTAGTGCAGCATCAGTTGTCTCAGTCCCCGCAGATAATAAGAACGCCTTTTCAAATCCTTCTCCGCAAAATTCTATAAGTTTTTTAAGATACTCTGCTCTTTTTTCATTTCCATATGCATAACAACCTAAAAGAGGCTTTTCAAGCATATTCTGAATTTCATTTCTTACTCTTTCATTTGAATGTCCAACATTTGAAAAGAAGATTGCAGATGTAAAATCAATAAATTTATTTCCTCCTATATCAAAGATATTAAAATTCTCTGCCGAGTCCCAAATAATTGGAATTTGCCCATGCATTGAACGAGCCTCTAGTTGATCAAGCTCATCTAATATTGATTTCGTACCTGAGGCTGGAATTTCGGTATTAATCAACCGATTTTCAGTATTAACAAATGGAACTTTAACTGGATCTCTAGAAAAAGAATAAGATGACATTTATTTTACTCCCTAATAAAAACTTTCTTTTGAAGAGAAGGATCTGAACTTACTTGATATTCAAGAAACTCAAAATCTGCCTCGTTATCAACTTCTGTGACTACATTTGTAATGTATGACATTACATTATCTCCATGCAAAAGATTATTCTCTTTAACATAAGAAGTTCTCAAAACATCAACATAACCATTAGGGACATAGGTCTTTGGGAATGATTGCCTGGCTAAGTTACTCGTATCAAGATTTTTTTGATGAGAAAATACTGATACAAGACTTCCATCACTCATTATTTCAAAATTTTTATAAGCTGACTCTGACATTTCATGAACAGATCGAAGGGAAGTGTATTGAGGTTTATTTAAAAACTTTTTTATAGCATCATCAATTAAATTTGGACATCTTAAAGGTGTTGTTGGTCTAATATGAACCAAAAAATCAGGCTCTTCATCGTTTTCACTAAGCCAGTCAAGCGCATGAAGAATAAATTCTATGTCAGTAGAAGAATCTTGCGAGATTTCTGATGGCCTTAAAAAAGGCACCTTTATTCCTATTTTCTCACACAATTTTTTGTATTCCATCGAATCTGTAGAAATCATTATTTTATTAATCATTTTTGATTTTCTGCATGCTTCAATTGACCATTGTAGAAGCGGGAAACCGCCAAGAGGTTTAATATTTTTATCAGCAACCCCCTTTGAGCCTGCTCTTGCAGGAATTATTGCAATAATATTTTTCAAAATAACAGAACCTTATAATTTTTAAAAATTATCTTTTTTATCATCGTCTATTCTTACTTTCCATGATTGCATACCCCTTGTATCAAATTTTATAGGATAAGTTTTTAAAGATTTTTTTTGTAAAAATTTCATTAGCCTGCTTTTATTAAAGCCGTCTGCATAAAATAAAAAGAATCCCCCTCCTCCAGCTCCCAAAAGCTTTCCTCCAGAGGCACCATTTTTTAGAGCCTCATCATATAATTTGTCAATTTGGCCTGACGAGATCTTTGAGGAGAACTGCTGCTTAAAATTCCAAGCATTATCAAGAAGTCCTCCTAACCCATTTAATCTACCTCTTAACAACATATTTTTAATATCATAAGTATTTTGTACATTTAACTTAACAAGATGTTCAATATTTTCATTTTTATTTAGCGAGCTCTTCTGATCTTTATGTATATCACCCGAGTTATGCTTAATTCCTGTATCACAAAGCAGTAAATTAGCTTCTAATTCAAGAATAGTTTTTTCTTTAAGTCTTAATGGATGAATAATGTTGTCTTCGTTTTTAAATTCTATAAAGTTCATCCCTCCAAATGTACAGGCATACTGATCCTGCCACCCACCCGCAATATCTAGGTCTAGCCTCTCTGCCTGAAATGCAATTTCTGAAAGCTCATGAGAATCCCACTTATCCTCTTTAAATTGGTTGAAGCATCCTAAAACTGATGCAGAAATAGCAGCAGAGCCTCCTAATCCAGAATTGTTTGGATAATCAGAAAATATATCTAATTCAAAACCATAGTGAGGATTTACAATCTTTACTATTGATTGTATTAAGTTTAATGATGTTTTTTTTCTTAAAAAAGATAATAAATCTTTTGATTCAATTTCTTCATCTAAGTCATATGATCTAACAATGACTCTGCTATCGTTTCTTTTTCTGAGTAAAGCATTGCTATAAAAAGAGATTGTTGCATTAATTACAGCGCCAGTATTTTTTGAAAAAAAGTTCGTTACATCTGATCCTCCGCCTCCAAAGCTTATTCTAACTGGAGCTCTAGCTCGAGCATAATTTAGCTTTTCAGCATCAATTGGAAAATCTTTTTTTGTAAGGATTTTAATCAATTCAAAATCCTGATTGAGCAATGGAATAAATTTTATCTCACTATCAAGTTTTTTTATTATTGATTCTCTGGCTTCTCCATCAGAAGCATAAACAAAATTCTTATTTATACATTGATCAATATTATCTTCTAATACATGTCCTTCTAAGAGCTGCCTTCTGATATCTCCATCTGTAACAACACCAATGATTTTTTTATTTTTTTCAATTAAGACAAAACCACTACCATTTGTATCAATAGTTTTGAGCGCTTCCTCGATAGAAGCATTCTTATTTATTATAAATTTAGTTTTTTGCATAGAAATCTAATTCATTTTTTTTAATATATTTACTAAATAAATTTAAATCCTCTGGAACTCCAATATCAAAAAAATCTGACTTACTTATTATAGCGTGAAGTTTTTTATTTTGAGCTAGGGACTTCAAAACATCGTCCTCGAGAGAAAACTTTGTTTTATTAATTGATTCCAAAATATCTGCTGATAATGAAATTAATCCTGCATTAATCAAACCAGGGCTAGTAATGCCATCTTTCTCAGAAAAACCTAAAATTAAATTATCTGAACTTAATGCAACCCTTCCAAATCTTGACGTATTTTGGACCCCTACAACCAGAATTGTTGGATTTGGTGAATTTAATAAATCTTTAAAGCCAAGTCTCAACCAAGTATCTGCATTAATGATAGTAACTTTTTTATATTTGTTTAGTCTAACTGCATTTAATACTGCGCCTCCGGTTCCCAGAGGTTCATCTTCAATAACAAAATTAAGGTTTAGTTTTGATGCGGACGATTTTTTATATTCTTCAAGAAAGTTTATTATCAGATCCGCTTTATAATGGAGCAAGAAAGTAAAGTCCGTAATTCCATGTGCTAACCAATTGTTCATTTGATACCATAAAAATGGCTTCTCATTAACAGGAGCTAAAACCTTAGGTAAATCTCCAATTGTGCTGCCTAGCCGAGTGCCAAATCCCCCTGCAAGAACTAAAAAATTGGAGTTTAACATCGCAAGTATTTTTCAGAATTATTTAAAATTAAATAATATTCGTTCTACATTGGAGCAAATCTCATGTCCTATGATAGTATGTATTTCTTGAATTAAAGGAGTTTCAGTAGCAGGGGCTTTAAATATCTGGTCAGCAAAATCTTCTAATAACATCTCCTTATGGTCCCCTGTAAAGCCAATAACCTTAATACCCATGGATTTTGCTTTTTCAGCAGCCATGCATACATTTTTACTGGTTCCACTAGTTGTATAAGCCATCAAAATATCGCCCTTATGCCCTAATGTTTCTACCTGTCTTGAGAAAATTCCCTCAAATCCAAAGTCATTTGACCATGCTGTAATTAGTGACGAATCAGTTGTTAAAGAAATTGCTGGCATACCAGATCGGGGTTTTTGATGATCCAAGGTTGCACAGTATTCGGCTGCCATATGCTGGGATTCTGCTGCGCTGCCCCCATTTCCACAAAACATTAATTTTTTGCCCTCTCCTATAGAGGATGCGACAGATTCAGCAATTAAATTTGTAATATTAGCAATATAGTCTATGTTTCTTTCAAGAATTTTGATTCGTTGACTTATTCGGTTGACTATTAAATCTTTGCTAGGCTCTGTCATTGGAAATACTTACATATGTATTAATCTGAATTATATGCTTATAGTTCAATAGAGCCAATTAAAAAATCTAAATAATGATATTTTTAGAGTAAAATTAATCAATTACTAAAACTCTCAACCCAATGGGCGATAAAAAAAATCTTAACTGGCTGTACTTTTCGGCTGATTACGATAGTGATCACTCTGGGCCACCCAGAAACATAAAATTTAAATTATTTAAAATATTTATCTTTGCTTTTTGTAAAGTAAACATGCTATTTATTTTTCAGCTGATGGCATTATCTCTATTTAAAAAGATCAAAATTAATGAGTATATAGTCCTTGAATCTCAAGCTCCTCATCATCACATGAACACCTTTAGATTTTTAAAATTAAAACCAGAAAATGCAACATTCATCCAAACATATAGCAAAATTTCTGTAACTTCAGTTAAATATATTGGATTAATATCTTTAAATAAGGAATTCTATAGAAATTTTCTTGGCTTAAGAAAGTACATTTCGGATAAAAATAAACTATTTAAGCATGAAGATATTTTGGTGAATGCAAATCAAACTATCCATTTATATACATACCTCTGTTCATTATTTAAAAAAATTAAAAAGGAATATCCAAATTTAAATATTTACTCAGGCGGTGCCGAGCTCGCCTCAATAGCTGCGATAAGTCAGGGTATGTCAACACATTATTTAAGCCATGGGCTGCTAGGCCTTAATGCAAAGACAAGCAATGATCTAACTCAATTTGTTGAACAGAAGATATCAAGCCTTAGCTTTCCAGAGTATTCTTCTATCTTCGTATATAGTGAATTTGAGAGAAAATACCTCGAGTCTCAACTGAAAAATACAAAAATTCATAAGTATCAATTTCAATCCTTGAAAAATTTAAATAAAACAATAATTTTATTCTTTGAGCAAACGCAAGAGTTTTTTGATGAATCAAAATATAAAAAGATTATTGATTTTTTTCTTTCACATAACTTTAGAATTCTTGGCAAAGAACATCCCACAAATCAGGCTATATTTCCGAAAGATTTTTGTAATAAACATAATATTGAAATGCTTAGTAAAAATTCCGGAACTGCATATGAAATAATAGAAGATTACTCCCCAATGTTCACCGCTGGATGGCCCTCGACAAGTTTATGTGAATCTCTAAACATGGGAGTCATTCCAATCAATATACCAGATGAACATCCCTTTTTTAGATTTAAAAATTTTTATCCTTTCCAATCAAAGACTATAAGCTGGAAAAAAGAATTTAAAAAAATTGAAAGCTTAGTTTCATCAAAGAGTGAGTATGACTCATGCCTTGAAAAATTAAGAGAAGATTAATTGCTTAAACAGAATTAACAAAATCAAGATAATCTTTGTTATAAGGCCCAAGAGGCTCCTCAACTAATTCAAAAAAATGTTGATCAAATTCAGGGAAATATGAGTAGTCCCAATCTCTTTGAAAATTAGATTTTAAAAATCTTGCATTGGCAGTTCTTCCGTCAATAATGATTAATGTTCCTGGTATCAAAAAGTGCTCTAGGGTTAAGATATCAGCTGCCATTGGCATTCTGTCGGGATGATTAGTATTAAGACCCCTAACAGAACCTTTTGGAGAAAATTGGTCTGGACCATCTAAATATATCAAGTCAGGTGAAATATTTGGTAAATTTTCATAATACGTACATAAACGATCGTTGAAAGTGCTTACTATAAGCTCACAGCAATGTAGGGTTGTATTTTTTGATAGACTATTTTTTGCATTTGATTTAACACTATTTATCCAGTCTTGATAATTATCAATAGAATGCAGTTCGAAGGGATTGGTTCTCCTTAAATTATCTTTAACGTATGCACCATATTCTTTTTCATTTTTCTCTAAAGCATCATTGAAAATATATGTACTTTTTCCAATTCCAAATTCTAAAATAGTTGTTACCTTTCTTTTTCTAGCAAGATAATGCAATCTACAAAGATCATCAAGCTCAGGAGGAAAGGGAGTGGTTTTATTGGGATCAACTGAAAAATAAGGGTCAGGTACTAGCTTTTTACTCAGCGCATCTTTATCAATTGAATTTTTATCAATTTCTAGAATATCAAAAATATTATTTTGATCTAAGTATTCATAGTAGTCATCAAGGCCATCAAAGTAATGCTTCATATAATTGTCATTGAAAAAGATTATTTAAATTATAGTTTATTGTTAAGACAATAAGTATTCTTTAATATTACTTAAATTGATGTTTGCTTATAAGTATCGAGAGTGTATCGCAGTCCAGTCTGGATCGTTATAAAGAAAGCAAGCATCAATATAAAGTCTGAAACAAATATTATTAGAGCGTTTCCAAGTAATATCCCAAAAAAGTATGAACCTATTGCGCATAACTGAGCAGTTGTTTTTATTTTAGCCATAAATGTAACTTTTGTTGCAGAAATATTTCTGTTTCTTGAATTTAGATCTCTTAAAGCTGCTACCCAGAACTCTCTTGTTAAAATAAAGCATCCCACCAATCCAATGTATGTGCTTTCTAAGTGCAAAGCTAATGCAAATAAGGAGAATAAGACCAAAACCTTATCTGCTATCGGATCAAGAATTTCTCCCATTTGAGATGTTAAAGAATATTTACGGGCTAAAAATCCATCCAAAAAATCTGAAATACTTGCAAAAACGAAACAAAAAAGAGCAAAAAAGTATGCTTCCATAAAATTTAAGCAAATAAATATAACTGGGCCTATGAAAATGCGACTAATAGTTAAAAAATTTATTAAAAATTTCATAATTTTTTTAAATTAATAAATATATTTTTAGCCAGGCTCTTTGAAAGGCCTTTGATATTATTTATGTCTTCTAGTTTAGCTTGTTTGAGTCTAGAAATAGTCTTAAATTTTTTAAAAAGTTTTTTTCTAGTTTTGGGTCCGACACCCTCAATATTTTCAATACTAGAGAATCGTACTCTTTTTACTTTTTTCTTTCTATTTGCTGTAATTGCAAATCTATGTGATTCGTCTCTAATTTGTTGTAATAACTTAAATCCTTGGCTATCTTTGTTCATTTCAACGATACCCTGTTTGGATATAATAGTCTCTGTTGAACTAATCCTCTTAGAGCCCTTTGCTATACTTAATATCATAGGCGAGTTGATGGCATTTTCTTCAAAAGTTTTTAAAGCAATATTTAATTGTAATTGTCCACCATCAACTAAAATAATATCAGGCAATGGAATATCTTGTTGTCGGTCAATCCTTCTCTGAAATACATGTTCTAAGGAACCTACGTCATTACCCGAAAAATCTGATGATATATTAAAAAGTCTATATTTAGATTTATCAGGTCCATTTTTAGAAAAATATACTACAGAGGCTACTCCATCTTTCCCGTTATGATGACTTACATCATACCCTTCAATAGTAATATTTTTTTTGATCAATCCAATATTGGATAAAAGATCTTTTATAGCATATGAATATTTATCAGATTGATTAAGCTTATTATCAATTATCTGATTTGCATTAAGCTTAGCTAGATTTACTAGTTTTTTTGCATCATTTGGAATGCGAGTTGAAATCACAATATCTTTATTAAACTTAAGTTTGACAGCTTCCTCAATCAAATTTACATTATTTGGCTGAATCGTCAAAATAATCTTCTCTGGCAAGGTTAATAGACTCTGATAGTAATTAAAAATTAAACTTTGGATTAAGTGATCCACTTCTTCAAGAAGATTTTCATTTAAATAATGAGTTTTTGTTCCCCTAATTTTTCCCTCTCTGACAGACAAAATACAGACTCCGGTCTTTCCTAATTTAGATGTACAGGCAAATACATCAAGACTAACCAACTTTGAATTAATTGATCCTTCCTCATGCAATTTTTTTAGATTACTAATCCTTTTTTTCACTTCATTAGCAAGCTCAAATTCTTCTTGATTTGCAAGTTTTTCCATTTGAGATTTCATCAAGGACATCATTTTTTTAGAGCTAGATGCAAGATACTGTTGAGATGATAAAACATCTGAATTATAGGCATTTTCAGCGATTAGCCCAACGCAAGGACCTGAACATCTTTTCATTTGATATTCAATACAAGGTCTAGATCGATTGCTAAAAGTACTGTCACTACAGTTTCTGAGCTGATAGATTTTTTGCAAGTCTTTTATGGTTGACTTTACAACTTGAGCACTCGTGAAGGGACCAAAAAAATTTTTTGAAACTGCATGCTTTGATCTTTTTAAACTGACACCTGGAAATTTGTGATTCATTGAAAAATGCACATAAGGATAAGTCTTATCATCTCGCAAAAGAATATTAAATCGAGGAAGATTTTCCTTAATTAAAGATTGCTCTAAGAGCAGCGCCTCTGCTTCAGAATTGGTAGAAAAAGTCTCAATCTTATCTGTCAGAATTCTAATTTGATTAGTCTTTCTATCTTTTAATGATTTTCCAAAATAAGATGAAACTCTTTTTTTTAGATTTTTTGCTTTTCCAATATATATAATCTCATTTTTTGAAAAAAACTTATAAATACCTGGAGTTGATGGCACTGATTTTAATTGAGACTTCACCGCAAAAGAGCTTCAGCAGCCATGGCAATATTATCTAAAGAGCTAAATAATGGCTCATATCCAAAAGAATTTGCTTTGAAATTTACTGAAAAATAATTGTCTCTCGATCCATAGGCATTAATCCCAGAATCTGAATTTATGATTTCATATTTTAGATCAAACCTTGATTTCATAAGCTCCATAATTGAAAATTTATCTGTTGGATCTTTTGTAAAACAATCCACAGAGGTATTTAAAAAGTCATTTTCTGTCAATTTCATAATCAATTGATGCAAATCTTTTGGGCCAATATAATCTCGAGTAATATTTCTATTATCAGTTTCCATGATCTGATTTTTTTTAATTGATCGGATCGCATCCGTAATTAAAAATCTACTGTTCATATCTAAATCACTACTGACATAATTAAAAACTCTTACATCCATAATAGAAAATTTTTCAAGGGCTCTATGTCTTGATTCGGCATATATTTTTGACATTGAATACCAATCTGTATGTTTTAAGTCGTTGATGTGAATTACAGAGCTAGAGCTAATACTGGCTGGTGATTTAAAAATATCTCCATATACAACACCAGAACTAATAAAAATATATTTAGTTTTTGGGTGGAAAGTTAAATAATCCAGAACAAGCTGATCATATTTATGTGTTAAATCAAAAATTTTTGAGCCAATTTGTAATGCCTTAGCAGGATCTCCGATACCAATAAAATTAATAATTAGATCAAATTTTTGTGAGGAATTAAATTTTTCAAGTGTTTCTAATTTAACATTAGGAGAATTAAGTTTTGCGCTATCTAGCCAAATATTAAAACTTTCAGTATCACGAGTAAAAAGATGAAAATCATGCATGTCATCATTATGAAATTCTCTTAATAGGCCTTTTGCAATTTGGCTTGATGAACCTAAAAAAGCTATTTTCATATATATTTTCGATAGTTAAAAAGCCCTGCTCTTTCTCTTAAGAAATCTTGGGTTCCAGCTACGCTTTGAAAAGTGTCTGCTATTCCAATCCTATAAATTTTTGGAAGTGAAGAAATATTTGAAGACGAGTAGCTATCATATAAAATCTCTTGAATTGTTGCTCCAAGACCTCCGATTAATTGGTGCTCTTCCACTATTATTATTTCTTCATACATAATTAATTTTTCTATGATCTTATCCACTAAGAGTGGCTTAATAATAGGAAGGGAGTATAAGTCGGATAAAGAGGCAGCTTTAATTAAGTCTTTATAAACTTCATTACAAATAGCCCCATTAGATATAAAAGCTTTTTTATGTAATTTTGGAGAGCCTTGGTGAGCTAAATGCAAATTACCAGGCTCAAAATCATCAATAAATTTAATACGCTCTTCTCCTGAACGATTTAACCTCATATAGCTTGGAGAGGAATCAGAAGATGTAATTTGAAGGATTTCTTTTACTTCAGATGGATCTGAGGGAGAGCATACCATCATATTTGGTATAGTTCTTAGCATACCAATCTCTTCTGTAGCATGATGCGACGTGCTAAGTGAGCCGTAAGCATATCCACCGCCAACAGCTACAATATTAACATTCGCCTTATGATAAGCGATATCATATCTAATTTGCTCCATGCATCTTAGCGTTGGAAAATTGCCTATAGAATAGAAAAAAACTTTATAGCCCTCGCTCGCTAAACCAGAGCATAGGCCAGCAATATTTTGCTCGCTTATTCCTCCATTTAAAAATCTATCAGGAAATAAATCTCGAAATTCCTCAAGAACATTAAAACCAAGGTCTCCACACACCAAAAAAATTTTTGGATCAGTTTGAGCAATATCAATTAAATTACTTACAAATGTATCTCTCATAATG